>Ga0209542_10000089_pt1 | contig 231623 bp, 249 predicted proteins | sample RifCSPhighO2_01_FD_184028 | JGI IMG/M metagenome (GOLD analysis project Ga0209542, IMG submission 184028) | Soil microbial communities from Rifle, Colorado - Rifle CSP2_plank highO2_0.1 (SPAdes) (version 2) | ecosystem: Environmental > Terrestrial > Deep subsurface > Rock core/Sediment ...
TGGGGAAAGGATTTGGCAAAACCTCGGCTGACTTTTGTCTTTGCATTTGTCCGCGCGGAGGAGGGGTCTGGGGAGGAATCCGCGCGGGCTGATTTTTGGCACTGGGAATGGGTTGATATAGAACTGAAAAATTTGCTACAATAAGACCATGCAAATTAGACGAGTTTATATCGGCGGCTGGTTTCAACGAACGACGCTTCATCTCTCGGAGATATATGATTTTCTACGTGAAGGATATTCTAACTTAGAGCTCGACAAGAAAAAACTTAAGGAGTTGCAACAGAATTTGGATATCCAATCAACAGAGCTGAAAGTTGATGGACTAGAACATATTGAACTTACGAGCACCAACGGCATTTCGTTAAAAATCCATGAGGACGGACTTATTGTGTTGAGGCACGATTATGGTCAAGGCGATGATTTGGCTGCTGATATTAAAATATTAACCGAGTATTACGAGAAAAAACTTTCGCCAGCGTTTAGTTATATTTTTAGTCTAGGAGCGCCGGTGCCAAAAGAACTAGCGAACATTAAGACCGTCTATCCTTACTTCGTTGTGGTTGAGCACGCTACCCGCGAAGAGATAACGGCTCTGATGGACTCTTTCCATGAGAAAACGTATTTTGAGGTTACAGGTGATCGCTTTGACCTTTTTCGTGGGGATAAGTTTTACATTGTACACATCAAAAAAGAGGATTTAGGCCACAGCGAGCGTTTTATTGAGGAGCAGATATTCTTGCGCGAATTCAAGGGTCAACTCCATCGCTACCTGAATCTCCATCGAATTATTTGGGAGCGAATCGCCAAGGTTAAGGAGCAAGGAAATATCAAGGGTGGCGAAATTGGGGGTTTTCGTGACAAAGTGCAAGGTTATGCAAAAACTATCAATCTCATTGAGGCCCGTATCAACCAAATGGGCACGTACCTGCATACCCGCGAGCGAATAGTGAAAAGCGACGACGAACTGAAAGGATTTCTTACTCTGCTTGAATACCGCTACGAAACGCTAGGTGATACGTTGGCATATCTCCAGCAGATTTGGGTCATGACTAAAAATTATGTCAATTCGGCTCTCGACCTCTTTTCATCGTTGGAAGCACAAGCTACGCAAAACTCAGTCAAAAACCTTACCGTGGTCACCTCGATGGGCGTGGGCGCAACCCTCATCGGTCTCTTTACGACTAACTCTATTCCACAATTCACCATGTTCGGAGTTGGTTATTTCGTCGCGCTCGCGGCCATTGGTTACTTTGCCAACAAAATAACTACGTGGTTCTACAAACGAAAGGCTTACAATATTTCTGATATCGAGTACGACAAAGATATAAAATAATCGCTCTATTTTGTATCTCTCAAAGCAAACGCGTAGGTTAAGCCCCACGCCATAATTATCGCAAGAATTAGGAAGCTCCATTGCAAAGTGATGACTTGAAGTGATAGTGCCGCCACACCCGCGGCCGCGATATATGTTGCCGGGCGAGCCATTCTGAAAAGACTTATGGTGTCGGCAAGCGACCCATCAACATGTCTGAAAAAATAACTCTCGGTAGCTATTTCTACGCATGCTGCACCAATGCGACTAATAAATAAGACGGCCGCCCAAAGAACAAGTGCGGATGGAAGAAAGGGAACGCTAGCGACTGCCACGGCCATGAGAATGAAACCAAAAATCATAATTTCCTTTTCCCCGATTCGCGAATCAGCCATTCTACCGAGCGGCAATTCCAAAAGTAGAAATGGCAATAACATGATGGCAAAAATCGTTCCTATTTCTGACCATGAAAAACCGATATATTGGAAAAGATATAAAGGCGTGTATATCACCATCCAAGCATAGAAAAAACGTAGTAAAAATTGCGCCGCGACCACATTGTATAAAACTGGATGTTTGAGCACATAACCAACGCTCTGCCACAATGTTCGAGGGTGGTATCGCGCGTCGTTAAATCGGCGCAAGCGCGTAATAATTACTATCACGCCAGCAAAAAGAAACCCGATGGAAATAAAATAAATCCGCCAATATTCCGTGTCATAGAGAAACAAACCCACAAGCAATGGACATACAACCTGCGTGATGTTTTGCATGGTCAGAAACATGCCGCGAACGCCGCCCGTTATTTTTTCATTGTTAGTCAGCCTTTCGAGAAAAATATCAAGGTTAAGATAAATGATTGGCGAGACGGCAAGATATAAAATAAAAGAAGTAATGACAATATTCACATCTCGCCCAAATGCAAGTCCCAACAAAGCCAAAACTTCTATCGCAGTAAAAAAGAGTACGAGGTGGTAATTGCCTACTCGCTTGATAATTTGTGCAAATGTTGAAAAAAGTACAATGCTCAAAATTGATCCGACAATATAGAGAAGGCTTAAATCTTGAGCATTAACATATTTTGAAAGAAAGGCAGAATTTATATAAATGATGATAAAATAATGGAACGAGATCAAAAGGTTTGTGAGATATATCGTCAACCTGCCAGAACTTGCTTTGTGGAAAGATAGAAGCATGAACTTATTTTATCATGCAACCCATTCCCAGTGCCAAAAATCAGCCCGCGCGGATTCCTCCCCAGACCCCTCCTCCGCGCGGACAAATGCAAAGACAAAAGTCAGCCGAGGTTTTGCCAAATCCTTTCCCCCAGAAAAATAGTTTGGCAAAACCGAGTCCGCATTTCGCCCCGCCAACTGCCCGAATACTTGGAGGGCAGAACCCCGAAAGAAAAAACACCCTTTCCTTTTCCAAAAGAAATTTCACCCCCGCCAAACCAGAAATGCGAGGAGTGTTTTTTCTTTCGGGGTTGCCGCCGAGTCCGCGAGGCGGTGGCGGGACGATTCGTCGAGCGTACGATTTTGGTCAGAGCCACCACGCGCTCCGCGCGTGGCACATCAGTCGGGGTTCTGCTGGAAATGAGTCCGAACTTTTTGGTATAATGACCACAAAATAAGCAGCGCCATAGGCCTGTAGGGTTGACTTTTGGGATCGAAAGGAGTAGAATAGGGGGGTAAGCATGAATCTTCGTTTTCGTGTCTCTAGCGGGATACTTAGTAAGACGAATAAGTAAGTGCTTCGGGGTCGTTTTATAAGTATTCTAGAAAAAGAGAAATGAAAAAACTTTACGTCGGGAACCTTCCTTACACTACCACTGACACGGATTTGAAGGATATGTTCTCACAAGCAGGAGAGGTGACATCAGCTGTCATCATCATGGACAAGATGAGCCACACTCCTCGTTCTAAAGGTTTCGGTTTCGTTGAAATGACAAATGACAACGAAGCAGATGCCGCTATTGATATGTTCAATGGCAAAGATATGGGTGGACGCGCACTTACTGTGAACGTCGCTCGTCCTATGGAACCTCGCGAAAATCGCGGTGGTGACAGAGGTGGGGACAGAGGTGGTTATCGAGCAAGATAATCGATCTTTCCACTAATTAACAAAAACCGTCTGCGCAAGCATGCGGTTTTTGTTATAGTTATTTGTATGAAAGTAACCCTCTTTTCTATTTTCTTTTTGGTTGCTGTTGCTGTTCTATATGGTTTTTATAATAGAAGCTCCCTTTTTTCTGGTCATTTTTCTACTTTGAACGCTGGTGGCTCTATTCTTGTGGCTGAAATAGCTAGGACTCCTAAGGCTAGAGAGCTAGGCTTATCAGGTCGACCTCCACTTGTAGATGGGGAAGCGATGCTTTTCGTTTTCGATAAGCCTGGGCCGTATTCATTTTGGATGAAGGACATGTTTTTCCCTATCGATATCATATGGCTCGATAAAAATATGAAAGTAGTCCATATAAAAGAGAATGCAAACCCCTCTTCTTACCCTGAAAAATTCATTCCGAAGAGTCCTTCCCACTTCGTCCTGGAAACTCAAGCCGGACTTGTCTCAAAGCAAGGAATAAAAATCGATGACATTATAAAAGTAGTGGAGTAAAGTGAGTGAAAGCAAGGCTTTTTGGAAGTTTTTTTTGACAAAGATTTGCATCTGTTTTTGACTCCTGATTTTTAGGGTTATCCACACTTTTTTAGATCGAAAAAGATGTAAAATATTCCTCGTATGTCACCTGCGAATATTTTCATCAGTAAGCGCGACGGCACCAAGGAACTATTCAATGCCGATAAGATCAACCGCTCCATTGAGAGAGCTTGCAAGGGCCTCTCCGACCCGATATCCATGGTGGTGCAGATAGCGACTGATACTCGCCTCATGATCTATGATGGCATTACTACCTATGAAATGGATCGGGCTACTATCGATGCCGCAGTGCAGAATATAAAGAACGATACCGAATACGATAAAGTGGCGGTGAGGCTCATGCTGAAGACTATTTATAGGAAAGTGATCGGAGAATACGATGTCGATAGCCCTGAGGACTTAAGAGAGAAGCATCGCGCAGGTTTTATCAATTATATAAATGACGGAGTCACGCTTGGCAGGTTGCATCCTGAAATGCAACAGAAGTTTGATCTAGAAAAACTCTCTAGAGTGCTCGATGTAACACGAGATGAGATTTTTGTTTACTCTGGGCTCGATACCTTGATGAACCGTTACTCTATAAAGAATCTCGAACAGGAATATACTGAAACTCCCCAGTTCTTTTTCATGCGTGTCGCTATGGGGCTCTCTTTTGGTGAGAAGGACCCGACTCTTTGGGCTACTCGATTCTACGACAAAATGTCCAAGCATCAATATATTGCCGCTGGTTCTACAAACCTCGGTGCTGGTACTATCAGGTCCTCACTTTCCAACTGCTTTCTACTTGAAGCTCATGATGATATGAGGCATATCGCCAAGTCAGTATCCGATGTGATGATGCTTTCTAAAGATTCCGGAGGTATCGGCCTCTCGGTGACCAAGTTGCGCGCCACCAATTCTCCTTTAAAATCAAATTTTGGTGGAGCTTCTTCAGGTCCGACCAGTTTCGCTAAAATATTTGATACCGCTATACGGGCCATCATGCGAGGTGGCAAGAAAAAGGGGGCCCTCTGTTTTTATATGGAGAACTGGCATTTAGATTTTCCAGAGTTCCTACACTGGAAACATAATGCTGGTGATGATTATGCTCGTATGCGTACTGCCAATACTGCGGCTTGGATATCCGATGAATTTATGCTCAGGGTGCAGAGAGGGGAGGATTGGTATCTCTTCGACCCTTCCGAAGTCCCGGAGCTGAACGAGCTTTATGGCAAGGCTTTTTCTGAAAAATACAGAGAGTATGCAGCTAAAGCCGAAAGGAAGGAGTTGCGTATGTGGAAAAAAATGCCTGCGAGTGAGCTTTGGAGGCAAATGCTTATTTCCTTACAGACCACTTCGCATCCTTGGATTACTTGGAAAGATCCGATAAACGTAAGAGCCCTGAATAATAATACCGGTGCGATACACATGTCGAATTTGTGTACCGAAATATGTTTACCTCAAGACAAAGAAAACATTGCTGTGTGTAATTTGACCTCTCTCAATCTTTCTGCTCATATTCAAAACAAAGAAATAAGTTGGTCTCGGCTTGAGGAATCAGTACGCTTAGCCATTAGGCAGTTGGACAATGTGGTAGAACTGAATAAGCTCTCCATACCAGAAGCGAACAAGTCTGATAAGGAAAACAGGGCAGTAGGTCTCGGGGTTATGGGTGTGGCTGATATACTGGAACAGTTTGGTATGGCTTACGATTCGCCTCATGCCGCTGATTTCGTCGATAGGATTTTTGAATTTATCAGCTATATGGCGATCGATGAAAGTGCTAATCTTGCAACAGAGAGAGGTTCTTACAAGAACTTTGAAGGTAGTCGTTGGTCCAAAGGAATGGTGCCTATTGACACTCTCAGAGTTCTTGAAGAAGAGAGAGGTAGGCCCCTTACGGTGGATAAAGAAAGTAAACACAAAGGTCTTAATTGGGATCTGCTTAGAGAGAAGGTGAAGAAGGGAATGAGGAATGCCACTCTAATGGCTACTGCTCCTACTGCTAACATCGGCCTTGTTGGAGGTACTACGCCTGGAGTAGATGTACGTTTTGCTCAAATTTTTTCTCGTAACAAAATTTCTGGTAAATATATCGATGTCAATCGCAACTTGGTGAAAGATTTGAAAAACCTTGGCCTCTGGGAGCAAGTAAAGGAGAAAATAATCGAGCATCAGGGGGATATCTCAAATATAGAAGAGATCCCACAACATTTTCGCAATATTTATAAAACTTCTTTTACCACTGATCCGAATGCCGTAGTGGAAATAGCAGCAAGAGCTCAGAAGTGGACTGATCAAGCCCTTTCACGAAATATGTACCTTGAAACCAGAGACATTGATGACACTATGAAAATTTACGCTAATGCTTGGGAAAAAGGCTTGAAGACGACTTACTACCTGCACATGAAGCCTCGTCACACTGCTGAACAGTCGACAGTCAATGTAAATAAGTCACAGAAGATGGGTAGGGTTGGTTTTGCCGCTATTGCCCAGAGGATGGCTGAAAAAGCTAAAGATGAACAGCTTGGCTTTGCTGCCCCTCTCCAAAAATCTCTTGTTCCTGATAATTCTCCTGTCGAAATACCGATTTTTTCACAAGTTACAGCCATTCCTGTTCCAGATCTGATTCCTGCCCCAGTTTCTGTTCAAATTCCTTTAGAAAAAGTTTCCTTCAATATAAAACCTCGAGAAACTGTAGAAGTTTCTACTCCAGTCCAGAAATATAATGTCATCGCTCCTGAGGACCCGGGAGCCGAGAACATTTGTATCGGTTGCGAATAAATTAAAAGTAAGTAATATCCAAATCATGTTAATCGGAAAAGCTAGTCCGGAAGATACTAACCTGCATCCTATTCAATATAAATGGGCCTATGACCTTTATAATCAGGCTGTACGTAACACTTGGTTTCCCCATGAAATTACCCTAAAGGAGGATCTACAAGATTGGGAAAAAATGACTCCCGATGAGCGTCATGCTGTGAAGTTCCTCATGGCCTTCTTCAACCCTGCTGAGCTTATCGTCAACCGCTCTCTTGCTCTCGGTGTTTATCCTTATATCAAAGCTCCTGAATGCCATCTCTACTTGGCCAAGCAAATGTGGGAGGAGGCCAACCACTGTGTCGCTTTCGAATATGTACTTGAGACTTTTCCCTTTGATAAAGAAAAAATATATAACGTCCACCTTGAGGTTCCTTCTATGAAGAATAAAGAGGATTACATAAAGAAATACATGAGAAGAATGACGGAGGTGCTTCTCGATATTGAAACTCTCGATGGTAAAAAAGATTTTGTTAGAAATTTAGTAGCAACAAACATCGTGATGGAGGGCATCTGGTTCTACTCTGGCTTTATGGTGGCTCTTTCTTTCCGCCAGAGGAATCAACTTCGCAACTTTGGCTCCATGATCAATTGGGTCCTCCGTGACGAATCTCTCCATCTTCAGTTTGGTATCAACCTTATCCACAACGTGCTAGAGGAAAATCCAGAACTTCTAAGCGAGGAGTTTGCAACTGAAATCAGGAATATCATTATCGAAGGAGTTGACTTGGAGATCGCTTACAACCGTGACCTTTTTCCAAATGGTATCCTAGGCTTGAATGCTGATTATGTGAATCAATATGTGATGTATGTTACCGACCGAAGGCTTGAGGAGTTGGGTCTGCCAAAGCACTACAATGTTACCAATCCAGCTAAATGGATGTCGGGAGCGACCGATGTCTATGAGCTAGTAAATTTCTTCGAAGCTCAAAATACTTCTTACGAAGTTGATGGTCATGCCCACTCAAACAAAAAAGATGAGAAGCAATCCGATTCCGTTCTCCAGTCCCCAATCTCAGAATAAATAAAAAGTTTGCTATAATGTAGCCAATGATCAAGGTGGCTATTAATGGTGCGGGGAGGATAGGCAGGGCTTTTTTGAAGCTAGCTCTTTCGGAGGCTGAAGTGGAGGTCGTGGCTATGAACGACCTTTGTGACGTGGAGAATATTATTTATCTCTTGAAATACGATACTGCCTATGGCCGGAGCGATTTTTTGCCGATCTTAGCTAAAGATAAAAAATCGATCTCTATCTATGATAAAGAAATAAAATATTTTAGTGAAAAAGATCCGGCCATTTTGCCTTGGAAAGATTTGGAAGTGGATGTGGTGGTAGAGTCGACTGGAGCTTTCACTACTTTTAAAAAAGCAGGCCTCCATATTAAGTCAGGGGCTAAGCGGGTAGTCATCACTGCTCCAGTCAAGGAAGAACCAGCTGATGTTACCGAAGCCACTATCCTCATGGGTATCAATGAAGAAAAATTTGAAACCTGCATTGTAACTTCAAATGCGTCTTGCACTACAAATGCCGCTTCTCCTCTTATACAGATTTTGAATGAGAAGTTGGGTATAGAAAAAGCCATTCTGAACACTGTGCATGGCTATACTGCTAGTCAAAGTATTGTCGATGGACCAAATAAAAAAGATTGGAAGGAGGGCCGAGCGGCTGCTCAAAACATCGTACCGACTTCTACCGGTGCGGCTATAGCTGTGACCGAAGCTATCCCAGAATTAGAAGGAAAATTTGATGGTATATCAATGCGCGTGCCGATAGTAGCCGGTTCCATTGCTGACATCACTTTTATTTCTAAAAAAGAAACCACTGTAAAAGAAATAAACGAAATCTTGAAAGATGCTGCCAAGGAAGACAGGTGGCAAGGTATTTTTACTGTCACCGAAGACCAGATCGTCTCTTCGGATATTGTCGGTTCTTTATATGGCTCTATAGCTGATCTGGGCCTCACTCGGGTTGTGGGTGGCAATTTAGTTAAAGTATGTGCTTGGTATGACAATGAAATGGGGTATAGCAATACATTACTTAGGCATGTGCTCGAGATAGGAAAATATTTAAAATGAAAATATATTTTGCCAGTGATCACGCTGGCTTCAACCTCAAGAATAAATTAATCAGTATGGTCAAAGACTTGGGCTATAATACAGAGGATTTGGGGCCAAGCTTTTATGATCCGAACGATGATTACCCTATATACATAGCCCGTGCGGCTGAAATAGTAAGTCATGATCCGAAAAATTCTCGAGCTATAATACTGGGAGCTTCTGGAGAAGGGGAGGATATGGTAGCTGACAAATTTCCGGCGGTGCGTTCGGCTGAATTTTATGGAGGGCCTCTCGATATCGTCCGCCTTTCTCGCGAGCACAATGATGCCAATGTCCTTTCTTTGGGGGCAAATTTTATCTCCGAAGAGGAGGCTAAGGAAGCTGTAAAAATTTGGCTCGAAACTCCTTTTTCGAAAGAAGAAAGGCACATAAGGCGGCTCGGCCAAATAGAAGAATTGGAAAAACATTTACATAAAAATTTATCAAGCTATGAGTGAAATAGTACCAGCCATAATTCCAAAAAATTTGAATTTACTTAAAGAGCGCCTTCCTCTTGTTGCTTATTTTGTAAAACGAGTTCAGATAGATTTTATAGATGGCAAATATGACGATGATCTGTCCTGGCCTTTCTCGGTAGAAGGTTTGGATGAAGTCGCGAACATGGTTCGTAACGATGAAAAATTTCCTTTTTCGGACAAGGTTGTGATCGAAGCCGATATGATGGTGCTCCACCCGATTGAGTACCTTCCCGACCTCCTTTCTCTTGGAGTGAAAAGTTTTGTCATTCATGTTGATTCTACCGATCATTTGAAAGAATGTATCAGCACTATAAAACATGCTGGATGTGAGGTGGGATTAGGCATCAAACCATCTATTAACAGCGAGCTGTTGGAACCTTTTATCCTTGATGTAGACTTCGTCCAGTTTATGGACAGTGACAATATAGGTCATGTTGGAGTTGAAGTAGATAATTTAGTTCTAACAAAAATAAAAAGTTTCCACGAGATTCATCCTTTATTATTGCTGCAGGCTGATATAGGAGTAAATGCCGAAACTATTCCAGAATTAAAAAAAGCCGGAGTCTCCCGCTTTGTCGCTGGTTCTGCCGTCTTCAACAACCCCAACATAAAAGAAGCTATCGAAAAATTATCTAGTTTATAAAATGGAAACACTTACTCCTGAAAAAATAAAGTTTTTGGAAACCATGGCGAATGAGATAAGAATTTCAATTATTGAAATGCTTGTGGAAGCGGGAAGTGGACATTCGGCTGGGCCGCTTGGCATGACTGACATTTTTACTGCTCTATATTTCCATGTTTTGAAGCATGATCCTAAAAAGCCTGAATGGAAAGATCGGGACAGGCTGGTGCTATCAAATGGCCACATCTGTCCAGTGCTTTACGCTACTATGGCCCATGCCGGCTATTTCTCTCTGGAGGAATTAAAAACATTGAGAAAGTTTGGCACTAGATTACAAGGTCACCCTCATCGGGATTTCCTGCCCGTGCTTGAAACTAGTTCTGGGCCTCTGGGGGCTGGGCTTTCCCAAGCGGTAGGTATGGCCCTTGCCGAAAGGATGGATAACAGAGCTTCTAGTAGCAAGCAGATATATTGCTTGATGTCGGATGGCGAGCATGATGCGGGAAACACTTGGGAAGCAATTCTCCTTGCTGGCAAAAATAGATTACAAAACCTTACCGCCATAGTCGATAGAAATAATATCCAAATCGATGGCTACACTGAAGACATTATGCCCCTCGAACCATTGGCTCGTAAATGGGAAGCTTTCAATTGGCATGTCCAGGAAATTGATGGTCACAATTTTGAAGATATAGTGAGGGCTTTAGGAGAAGCACAGGCTGTGTACGAAAAGCCTTCTGTCATAATCGCTCACACTATTCCGGGCAAAGGGGTAAGTTATATGGAGCGTGATTATCGTTGGCATGGTCAGCCGCCTGGAATTTCCGATATGCCGGGGGAACCTCCTAAAGCCGATCAAGTAAAAATCGCACTGCATGAACTCCGAACCTTAGGTGGCAAGATTAGAAGTGAACACGAATAAAAATGCTAAATCCAGACGCAAAACTAAATCCTAAAATTTTTGATACTGATGTAGAACAGGAGCCAATCCGGAAAGGTTTTGGTGAAGGCTTAGTCATTGCCGCTGATACCGACGCAAACGTCATCGGCCTTTGTGCTGACCTCACTGAATCGACTAAAATGGAAGCCTTTGCAAAAAAGTATCCGGAAAGATTTGTTGAAATCGGAGTAGCTGAACAAAATTTAGCAGGAGTAGCGAGTGGCATGGCCGCTATGGGCAAAGTGCCGTTCATTTCCTCCTATGCCATGTTCAGTCCAGGTAGAAACTGGGAACAAATCCGCACCACTATTTGTTACAACAACAGAGCCGTAATCATTGCTGGGTCACATGCTGGCATCTCTGTCGGGCCTGATGGTGGTACTCACCAAGCTATTGAGGATATTGCTATTACTAGGGTCATCCCTCGTATGGTGGTCATTTCTCCTTGTGACAGTATCGAAGCCAAAAAAGCTACTATCGCTGCGGCTAAAAATGGTACTCCAGTTTATCTTCGTCTAGCGAGGGAGAAAACTCCAGTTATCACCACTGAAAGTTCTCCATTTGAAATAGGGAAAGCGGAGGTGTTGTTTACTCCACCTAATCTTAAACCTGAAGTCCTGATCGTCGCTACCGGCGCTCTTGTGCACAAAGCTCTTAAGGTGGCTCATGAGCTAGAGAAAGAGAAAGTGGGTATAGTCGTTATAAATTTACATACTATAAAACCTCTAGACGAAAAAACGATCATTAAATTTGCGATGCAGTCTGGAGCGGTAGTGACTTTAGAAGAGCATCAATTGATGGGGGGGATGGGTAGTGCTGTTGCTGAAGTCTTGGCTCGCAATTGCCCGGTACCAATAGAATTTGTCGGAGTGCACGATAAGTTTGGTCAAAGTGGCCAGCCAGAGGAGCTACTGGAGTACTATGATATGGATGAGAAAGGAATAAAAGAAGCAGTAAAAAAGATCTTGCAAAGAAAAGTTTAACTACTCTATATTTTCTGTGGTTTGTAATCTTCGGGTGCTTTTTTCAAATAGTCCTCAATTTGTTTCCGGGTGAGGAGTCCTTCCTGAGCCCCTATTTTTTGGACTACTGACATTGAATTGATCGGTCCCCACATCAAAGATTCTTCTAATGTTTTGCCAAGGGCGAGGGCAGCAATCACTGTCGATGCAAAAGCATCTCCTGCGCCTGTTCTTTCATATGGTTTATGAGGGTATACTGGCATGAACCAGGCGTTGTTTGACTCTGAATCGTAGGCATAAGCGCCTTTTATACCATCAGTGATAAATACTTTCTTCGGTCCCAATTTTGCCATCATTTCCATTAATTTTTTGATGTCGTGTTCTTCTGTACTAAGTATTGTCCTAGCTTCCTCTACATTACAGAAAAATACTTCAGTCTGTTTATAAATATTTTTTATTTTTTCTCTGTCCCACTTGATTTGAAATATACCAGGCTGGAAAGCCATTTTTACATCTTTATTTTTATCTAGGTACTCTGATATTTCGTTGTGTAGCCCCACAGAGTTGTCGCCTAGGGAGGTGAGGTAAATCCATTTTGGTTTATTGATCGCAGGCATTTTGTAATGAAAGTCGGAATGTTTTTGCAGAATAGTGCGTTCGGATTCGTACCACAACACATAATGGTAATTGGTCTCTTTATCTGTATTTATTTTTAAGTATTCAGTCCCCACCCCATCTTTTTGGAGCGATTTTTTACATTTTTTACCGTTGTCATCTTTGCCAATATTTGCTATGAGGGCGCTACTCAGGCCTAAACGACTAGCGGAGACAGAAGCGTTGGCTCCGTTGCCGACAGCGGGTATTTCTTTACTGAATTCGAAGGGAATTTTAGCTCCGAAGTCGACACAGAGCTGACAATTTTCATTATTTATATTGCAATGAACGCTGGCATCTTTCAGCCTGATAAAAGCGTCTATAGTGGTTTCCCCAATGGCTAAAAAGTCATAATTTTTCTCCCAAAACATGCTATGATCATAGCATGTTACTTTGTGAATGCATTGCCCAAGCTGAGGAAAAAGGTGTTGCTATTGGCCATTTCAACATTTCAAACATTGAGGGTTTTTGGGCTGTAGTAAATGCTTCAAAAAAACTTAATTTGCCAGTCATAATCGGAGTTTCTGAAGGGGAGAGGGATTTTATTGGTGTGAAGCAGATTAAGGTTTTGGTGGACACTATTAAAGCTGAAGGCCAGCCCGTTTTTCTGAATGCTGATCATACCTATTCTCCAGATCGAGCGAAGCAGGCTATTGACTGTGGATATGACGCGGTCATTATCGATGAGACAGATAAGAGTTTCGATCAAAATGTTGTTATTGTCAAAGAAGTTGTTTCTTATGCTAGATCAAAAAATCCTGAAATTTTAATAGAAGCCGAACTTGGTTTTATCGGCAAATCCTCTAAGGTTTTAGAAGAAGTTCCGGACGGAATAGAAATTGTCAGTGTAGAGGAAGCCATAAAATTTGTTGAAGAAACTGGTGTTGATCTATTTGCTCCAGCTGTAGGCAATGTCCACGGGATGCTTAAAGGAGGCTTGGAACCAAAATTAAATGTACAGAGAATAAAAGAAATAAAAGAAGCTACAAAGCTCCCCCTTGTGCTTCATGGAGCCTCAGGAAATAAGGATGATGAAATAAAAGAGGCAATCAAAGCTGGGATTTCTATTATTCATATCAGTACCGAATTGCGAGTTGCCTTTAAAAAAGGTCTTCAACGTTCACTTTCAGAAAATGTGGATGAAATCGCTCCTTACAAATATCTGCGACTCGCTCGGGAAGAAATGCAAGAAGTAGTCGAAAAGAAACTTTTCCTCTTCAATCAAAAATAACCAAGGGTGACCCTTGGTATTGGAAAATTTGTGGTGTAATTTTATGACAAAAGAAGAGTTAAAAAATAAAATTTCTGAATTGGTAGAAGGAGAAGTTTTTGATGACGAGGAGACACTGAAGCTTTATAGCAAGGATGCATCACTTTTTGAGGTTAGGCCTAGTGTCGTGGTGTGGCCGAAGGGTGCGAACGATGTGAAGAGGGTGGTAAAGTTTGTAGCCAAAAAGAAGAAAGAAGAGCCGGAGGAAAATAAAAATCTATCTGTCACTGTGCGGGCTGCAGGAAGCTGTATGTCGGGAGGATCGCTCAGCGAGTCTATTATTTTAGATGTTTCCAAACATTTAAATAATTTTTCTGTTAGTGCGGACAAGGCAGTGGCCGAAGTAGAGCCTGGAGTTTTTTATCGTGATTTTGAAAAAGAGACATTAAAAAACAATTTGATTTTACCTTGTTACACTGCATCAAAAAATTTATGTGCTCTAGGCGGGATGATCGGCAACAACGCTGCGGGAGAGAAAACTTTGCGTTATGGCAAAATGGAGGATTATATCGAGGAACTGACTGTCGTTCTGTGTGATGGTGAGGAACATACCTTTAGAGCAGAAAGTAGGGTAGAGGCTCTAAAAAAATCACATGAGCACAATTTTGAAGGTGAGATTTACCAATATATTTCGGCTCTGATCGATCGCAATCGGGAAGTGATAAATTCTTCCAAACCTAAAGTATCAAAAAATTCTGCTGGGTATTATTTGTGGAATGTCGAAAGAAACGGCCTATTTGATCTTACTCGTCTTATTGTCGGCTCTCAAGGAACGCTGGGCATCGTGACTAAAGCAAAAATAAAATTGGTTCCAGTAAAACCGAAATCAAAATTGTTAGTGGTATTTTTAAATAGTTTGGAAAATTTGGGAGACATTATAAATGTCATGTTAAAAAAGAATCCAGAAAGTATCGAATCATATGATGACTCGACCATAAAACTTGCCGTTCGTTTTGCACCCGAAATGATGAAGTTAATGAAGGCTAAAAACGCTCTGAAACTATTCTTTAGTTTCCTGCCTGAAGCTTGGATGATTCTAACGGGAGGGGCGCCAAAGCTTATTTTACTTGTGGAATTTGTGGGGGAGAGCGAGCCAGAAATAGACATTCAAGCTAAAGATTTGGAGAACGAACTACGAAGATTAAACCTCTCATTACCAAGGCTTAATCTTCGTACGCGACTTACAAGTGATGTCGCGGATGCGGAAAAATATTGGACTATTAGACGGGAGAGTTTCAATCTGCTTCGCCAACACATTAAAGGTAAAAGGACAGCTCCTTTTATAGATGATGTTTGTGTCAACCCTGTCTACCTGCCACAGTTTTTGCCTCGGCTACGAAAGATTCTTGATGAAGCAAAAATCGTCTATACTATTGCCGGCCATGCCGGTAATGGTAATTTCCATATCATTCCTCTTATGAATATGAAGGAGGAACACAATAGGGAATTAATTACGGAGCTTTCGGATAAAGTTTATGACCTGGTGGGCGAGTATAAAGGTACTATTACCGCCGAACACAATGATGGTATCGTCCGTACTCCTTATTTGGGCAAAATGTTTTCGCCTGAAATGCTTGCTCTTTTTGAACAAACCAAAAAAATATTTGATCCTGATAACATTTTCAACCCCGGCAAAAAAGTCCCTTCCTCGTCGACAGACGGGAGTGGCACTGTGAAGTATATGATGAGCCACCTTGCCAGGGAGTAAGTATTTTGTTATATTTCTCTCGCTATGGTCCTGACACTCAAAGCGGAAAAAAGGAATAAAATTGGGAAATTAGGAGCTCTTAGAAAGGAGGGTATTTTCCCTGCGGTATTTTATGGACATAAAAAGGAATCAACTCCGATTCAGATGAATAAGGCTGATTTTGTAAAGGTTTGGAAGGAAGCAGGGGAATCGACTGTGGTTTCTATCACTATGCCTGAAGGCAATGTCGATGCTCTGATTCACGATGTCAATTACGATCCACTTACTGGTGAGCCGAGGCACGCTGACTTTTATGTCTTTGAGAAAGGTCACAAAATCGAAATCTCAGTTCCTATTGAGTTTGAAGGAGTTTCTCCTGCAGTCAAAGAAAAGGGAGCTGTGCTGGTGAAAGTGCTCCACGAACTCAAGATCAAAGCTGATCCGACAAATATTCCGCATGAACTTATCGTCGACGTTTCTTCACTTATCGAAATGGGTGATCAAGTTTTAGCTAAAGATATCAAATTGCCAACGGGTGTAGAGCTTGAAGAAAATCCTGAAGAGGTTATGGCTTTGGTAACTGAAGCTAAGGAAGAAGTCGAGGAAGTGGCTGCTCCTGTAGACTTCTCCGCTATTGAAGTTACAAAGAAAGGTAAGGCCGATGAAGCTGAAGGTGCTGAAGGCGAAACCGAAGCAGGAGCTTCACCTGCCTCAGAATCTAAGTAATTTTTTATTTGACATGCGTAGCTGTTAGGTGTATAATGCTGGGAGATTTAAAATTTAGTGTCGTTTAGGAATAGGCGACATAACGTTCTTAGAAATAGAGAAGCATAAGGAGAGATTTCATGACAACGACTAATACTCAGGTAGGGGCGGACCTCGAATACGCTCGTCGCAATATGTCCCGTGGTACCGATTTCATCGGGCCACTAGAGATTGAATCGGTATCTGATCTGAAGATGCTGGTACACAAAGTCCCTCCGATCTTTTCGGAGTCGGAAGTTCTTCGTACCCGTTCGCTGGGAGAGACTCTCATCTACCAGCCAGCTGGTATCACTATGCAGGGGATTCATGACATCTGGGGGAACAAGACCTCGGATGACCATCCCTTGCTCTACAAGGTCGATTGGTATTCCGGCGAAAAGTTCTATACCAAGGATACTCTCCGGTCCGGTTGGCGGTGCACCACTCTCGATGTGGTGCTTGGCACTCGCGATGTCGACTACCTCCAGCAGACGGCAGTGCTTGTCGAATATGCCGAACAAAAGGTCTTTCCCGACCACATGCCAATTCCGACGAAGGAGGCGATCAAGGAGTTTCGTTCTCGGCAACTGGACATGGAGAAGCTGCTCAGTAGAGACTGGCAAGAAGGGGCGCGACAACTGGCTCTTCTCACATTCAACCAGTTACATCGTGAGACGCCGGCCGAAGCTCTGTGGCGGGTTGCCCTGCACCAGCGGGTGAATGGTATCCGTCTTTTGCCTGATGGCACATGGACATGGACCAATGCACTGTCCTCGGATGGCTACCTGGTGAACCTCGGTGCTTTCGATTCTGACGGTGTGGGCGTCGGCGGCGACGACCCCGACCGCTCGAACTCCTACCTTGGTGTCTGTTTCTCCCGCAGCGGGTCCTTGGAATCCTGAAATATGGATTCCTGACTGCCCCCGCCCGTTTAGGGCGGGGGCAAAGAGCGCGTCTTTACCGGCGGGCTCTTTTTGTATCCGATTTATTTTTTTGAATTCTGATATAAAATAAGAGTGGCGGCAGTTTCAGCAATCTTTTAATTCGTATCTAGGGCTTTTAAAACATTGTAATTCAAATGAGTTGAAAAAGCATATTTTTGCTATACTTAAGTCCTAATGCAAACAGTAATCCTCAAAAGATTCTGGGTTTTTATTTTTTTGTTACTTTCTAGCTTCTATTTCCTACTTTCTACTCCAGCTAATGCCCAGCAGATGTCGGAGGCTGAAATACAGGCCCAGGAGGCTAAATGGAGAGTCGAGCTTGCGGAAACAGAGGCGGAAATTGCTAAATGGCAGGCAGAGCTGAATAAAACAAAGCAAGGCACAGCTTCACTTCAAGGGGAGTCGGCTAAGCTCCAGGCTAAAATAAACGAGGCCAAAGCTTTTATCAGACAAAGGCAAATACAAATAGAGCAACTTACTCGTGATATCGGGGAGAAAACTCGGGTTATCAGCGAACTGGAAGCAAAAATAAATCGAGGAAAAGAATCACTCGCTTCTATTATAAGAGCTACTAATGAAATTGATTCATATTCTCTGCCAGAAGTAATTTTGTCCAATGAAAATATTTCCGAATTTTTTACTGATGTTGATTCGTACAATACTATCAAGCTTTCTTTGAAAGAAGAGTTCGATGCGGTGAGGAATTTGCAAGATTTGACTGCGACCGAAAGGGAAGCTCTGGATGCAAAGCGAGATGCCGAGGCCGACAGGAAAGCGGCTATAGAAGTCGATAAAAAGAAAATTGAGCGCGATGAGGCTGAAAAGCAGCGCCTCATTACTATAAACAAAACTCAAGAAAAAACTTTCAATCAAATTATCGCTGAAAGGCAGGCCAAGGCGGCCCAAATACGAGCTGAGTTGTTCCGTTTGCGTGATTCTGACGGTATTTCTTTCGGTGATGCCTTGGTCTACGCCAATGAAGCTTCGAGGCTTACTGGTGTCCGTCCGGCGTTCCTCCTCGGTATTCTCCAGCAAGAAAGTAATATCGGCCAAAATGTCGGCTCATGCATCATCACTGATCTTGAAAGTGGGTCTACTCAAAGTGTCAATTCAGGTAAAACATTTACAAATGGTATCCATCCTACTCGCGACTTGCCGACCCTGAAAGAAGTGCTCGAAGATCTTGGCCGGGACCCACTAATGACAAGAGTGTCGTGCCCGCTCTCCATAGGCTACGGTGGTGCCATGGGGCCGGCGCAATTCATCCCTTCCACTTGGAAAATGTATATAGAGAGATTGAAACAAATTCTAGGCACTCATCCCGATCCGTGGAATCCACGCCATGCTTTTATAGCTTCTGCCTCACTCCTGTCTGATTTAGGGGCCTCAAAAGGAGGCCATACTGCTGAACATACGGCAGCGGCCAAATATTATGCCGGTGGCAACTGGAAATCTTCGGGCCAAGGCTATGCCAATAGCGTCATGAAGCATGCCCAAAACATCCAACTCACCATGATCGATCCTTTGGAAGGGTTTTGACTTTAGGGGCTTTGTAGATTATAATGGGGAATAATGAAAACTGATATTCATCCACAATACTATACGGATGCCAAAGTAACCTGTGTTTGTGGTAACAAATTTAGCGTGGGTTCAACTATGAAGGAAATCAATGTGGAAATTTGTTCTGCTTGTCACCCATTTTATACTGGCAATGAAAAAGTACTTGATACCGCAGGTAGAGTAGAAAAGTTTAGAGCTCGTAAAGCTCTCGCAACCAAACTTCCAAAAAAGGCTAAGAAGTCTTAAATGGACATTTCAAAATACAAGCAAAATCCGAAAACTGCCTATATCGCAGAATCTCTAGAACGGCTCTTGAAAGAAGAGGCGGATATTTCTACGCTCTCTCCTGAAATGGCCGACTTGGCTAAGGAGGAGCTTGTCAAAATAGAGGACCAGAAGAAAAATATTATTGACCAGATGGAAGAGATTTTGAAAGAGGAAGAAAAAGAAGACGAATTTCCAAATGAAGTGGTGCTCGAAGTGCGGGCTGGAGTGGGAGGTGATGAAGCCGCTCTCTTCGCTCGCAATCTGGCTTACATGTACGAAAAATATGCCGAAATAAGAGGCTGGTCGTGGAAATCTCTCGATGAATCGGAGAACCCACTTGGTGGTTTCAAGGAAGCCAGCTTCGAAATAAGAGGCAAAGACTGTTATAAAGATTTAAGATTGGAAACCGGAGTGCATCGTATCCAACGTGTGCCTACTACAGAGAAGTCGGGTAGGGTGCACACCTCGACAGCGTCCATCGCTATTTTACCTATGAGGAAAAAAACTAAGATAGATATTAATCCGATTGACTTGGAAGTGACTTTCTCTCGAGCTGGGGGTAAGGGGGGTCAGAACGTGAACAAAGTGGAAACGGCCGTGCGTCTGACTCACAAGCCGACCGGTATTGTTGTTTCCTGTAGGGCGGAAAGAAGTCAAAATGCCAACAGGGAGAAGGCTCTCGAAGTCCTTTCTGCCAAGCTCGAAATTTTGAAGAGGGAAGAGGAGGATAAAAAGTACGCTCACGAGCGCAAAGCTCAGATAGGCAATGTCGATCGTTCTGAAAAAATAAGGACATACAACACTCTTCAGGATAGGATTACCGACCACCGTATCAATAAGAGTTGGCATAATATTGAGGCTATTTTAAAGGGTAATATGCAGGCTATTATCGATGATCTTGCGGAAGCCTCTTAACTTTGCTAATCTTACTCTCGTTATGTCAAAAATTGTAGATGCCACAAATACCCAGAGTAAGCTCATAAGCGACTTGTTTGAGGTCGGCGCGCATTTTGGTTTTGGTAAGAGCCGTAGGCACCCTTCGGTCAGTGATTTCATTTTTGGTTCTAAAAATAAGACTGATATTTTTGATCTAGAAAAAACATCTCAAACTCTCGAAAAAGCTATAGAGTTTGTGAAAAAATTGGCCTCGGGAAAAGGCACTCTTCTTTTTGTTGGTGGTAAGAGTGAGGCTAAGGAAGCTGTAAAAAAGGCGGCGGAGAGTTTAAATATGCCTTATGTTGCTGGCCGTTGGATCGGCGGTAGCCTTACTAATTTTACTGTTATTCGAAAGAGAGTCGATACTATGCTCGACCTCCTATCCCAGAAAGAGAAGGGAGAGCTTGCAAAATACACTAAAAAGGAACGTCTGATGATCGATCGCGATATCGAACGTTTAAATCATTTTTTTGTGGGCCTTGTCAATCTCACTTCTTTACCTAAGGCTATTTTTATCGTTGATCCTAGAAAGGAAGAAACAGCTTTAAGGGAAGCCGTCCAGCTCAAAATTCCAGTCATTGCTCTTTGTGGTTCTGATAACAAAATAAGTGGCATCGACTATCCTATTATTGGTAACGATTCAGCCAGAAAGAGCATCGAATATTTTGTCGAAGCGATCAAGGAAGCTTATAAGGGATAAATTTTAAAATGGCGATTACAACCGAGCAAATAAAAGAGCTCCGCGAAGCAACTGGTGTTTCTGTCATGCAGTGCAAGAAGGCACTTGAAGAAGCGGGAGGTGATATGGAGAAGGCTAAAATCATTTTGCGTAAAATAAGTAAGCAAAGTGCAGAAAAAAAGGCAGATAGGAATTTAGGTTCTGGAGTCGTCGCCTCTTATATTCATGGTGAAGGTGGTATTGGCGCTATGGTGGAGCTCCTATGCGAGACCGATTTTGTGGCCCGCAATGATGAGTTTAAGGCCATTGCTCGTGATATAGCAATGCATGTTGCCGCACAAGCTCCTGAATATGTAAAAATCGAGGATGTGCCGGAGGAGGCTAAAACTAAAGCCAAAGAGCTTTTTGCTGAGGAAATCGAAAATAATAGTAAGGATAAGACTCCAGAAATGAAGGATAAAATAATCACAGGAAAGCTTGAAGCTTACTTAAAAGAAAAAGTTCTTCTAGAACAATCATTTATAAAAAATCAAGATGTTCTTATTAAAGACTTGGTAAGCGGTGCGGTTCAGAAATTTGGGGAAAAGACAGAGATTGGTAGAATCTCTCGATTCAGTGTAAAATAGTTTTGTGCTAGTCATATATTTTTTCATCCCAGCCTTTCTTGTGCTTGTTATCCTTTTTCTCTCAAAGCATAGGGAGATAAATGCAGGTACAAAAACATTTGTAGGTAATTTTTTATCTCGTTTTGATGTTTCTTCGGCTCGTATTATGAGCTTAATAAAGTATCGGATGTATCAGGTGGTGCAAACAGTAAGGTACCTACTTTTTGTTCATCTACCTGAAAAGAGTAAAGTAAAAATAAATAAAACTAAGGAAGCAGTCGAGGAAAGATATCGTAAACAGAAAGATGCGGTGATGGGTAAGAAAGAATTAAAACAAAACGGTTCCTCTTCGTTCTTTTTACACAAAATGAGTGAACATAAAAATAGCGCAGACTCGGAAGTAACCGAAGGTGGTGAAAGGGGTAGAATAGAGGATGAAAGTATAGGAAATTTGGAAGACAAAAACGAGAAGGATTGAAAGATTTTTTAAATAAGATAGTATTCAAGATCGAAGAGTATGCCGGCATAGCTCAGTTGGTAGAGCGCCACTTTTGTAAAGTGGATGTCCGGGGTTCGAACCCTCGTGCCGGCTCCAGTTTATATTTCACTTGTGGTAGCTGAATTTTCCTTATTCTTTTGAGCTTTTTCTCTTTCAGAATCGATCTTTTTCAGCTCTGGAATAATTTCTTTTATTTCGTCGACAGATTTAAAGCCGGAGTAGGTTTTTTCTTCGATAATCATCGATGGAGTATTTGTTATGGAAAACATTGATACCATAGTTTGCATGGCCGGAGTCTGTAGGCTACGGTCAAGCCAGTAGACTCTTATGTTTGGATAGAGCGAAGAAATTTTATCGAGGACTAGAGATTGTTTGCGGCAGTCAGAACAGTCCAAGTCGTGGAAATAAAGAATGGTAGACATTTTCTCTTTGCAACGGGTCGCTAATTCCCGCATGAGCAAATAATCTTTGATTTGTAAAAGAGAGTACTGTGTTTTGATGAGGACTACATTAGAATCGTCAGCCCCTAGTTGATTTTCCATATACTTCACTCTTTTTGCCATATCATTCAGTTCGAGGGTGAGCTCATTTTCAAGAGAAGTTTCAGAAATAGTATCCTCGCATGAAGCTATGCGGAGCAGGGAGAATTTTGTTTCTGTGGACAGAATATTAGTCGATATCTGCTGATAAATGTTTTCTAGCTGGTTAAGTTTCTTATCATTAATATAATCACTCACGAAGAAAGCTACGGCAAAAATACCGAGGGTTATAAAGAAAACCATTAAATATTTTTTCCAGTCAGTCATTTTATTTTATATTAACGCCAAGACGGCATCTTTGATGTCAGTGTGTAGTAAACCGACTTCATTAGCCAAAGTGGCGGAAACAGAGAGTATATTAGGCAATACGAGACAAAAGATGAGAATGATACTTTGCTTTTGGAAAGGCGTATTCCAATAACAATAGAAAATATCATAAATATATAAAGTACCGGTACCAAAAAGGCTATTGTTCGTGTGTCTATAAAAAATAGATCAAATTTTAAAAAATCAAGAATGTCGCTAGACCCAAAGCCGACAGCATTGATCTTGGCTATTTTAAACCAAGTAGATTTTACAAGGTAAATCCAACTCCAACAAAAAACATAAAAAACGGTGAAGTAGCTTATGATACCTATCGGCATAGAGAACAATCCAAAGTTGCCGAATTTTTTGTTGAAAAGAGCTCTTTTGTATTCTAGAACGTTGCCCAAGAAGCCTCTACTCCAACGTGTTCTCTGTTTAAACAACGATAACAATGTTGAAGGACCTTTTGTAAAAGCAAAAGCGGTATGACAGTGGTCCACCCTCATATTATTTGTCTGCATCCTGAAAGTCAATTCCAAATCCTCTAGATTATTTCCTTCTCTATACCCACCTACTTTTTTGACGGCTTCTGTACGAAAAACTGAAAAAGCTCCAGGGGCTACTAGTACACCACCTGAGAAACCAAGCATTTTTTTGACATAAGAATTCATTTGATACTCAACACTCTGGGCTTTTTGGACGATTGAAGATGGCTTGTTGATAAGAACCGAACCACCCACAGCCACAATTTCTGGGTCTGTAAAATATTTAATTATCTCAACCAAAGCTTTACTGTCTAAGGTCGTATCAGCATCAACAGAAGCCATAAGGTCAGTTTTGGAATGGTATAAGCCTAGATTGAGTGCCGAGTGTTTACCCCCATTTCTTTTTTTAAAAATTTTAATCCTCGATTCGTCTTTAAAACTTTGCATTACTTCCCATGTATTATCGGAGCTTCCATCGTCAATTATGATCATCTTCAATTTATCTTTTGGATATTCTAAGTTGTAAATTGAATCAATGGTGCCCCTTAGTGTTTTCTCCTCATTCCAACAAGGAACAAGAAAGGTAACACTCGGATACGAATCCAGTCCCATGTTGGTGGTTTTTTTAAAAAGAGTCTCTTTATTTTTTAAAAAAGAAAATAGAAAAAATACCTGCACGTATAGAGCAAAGAAAATGATTATATATAGAATTGTCGTCCAAATATCCAGCATTAATATTTAATATATAAACATAAAAAACACTAAAAAGCAATGATTTACACAATGTATTAACTCGCGAATACTATCACAAAACCCTTCGGGTTTCTATGAATTTTGAGGCTTATTGTGACCGGCGCCGTTTTTTCGTTATCTTAATAGTTTGACATAGGATATACATTGGATATACTTATTTACATGAGTACTAAATTATCAAAATGGGGCAACAGTCTTGCTTTTAGAATTTCTTCGTCTGTAGTAAGCAAGCTCAATCTTTCTTTGGGAGATGTAATGATGTTAAATATTAAAGGTAATTCCATAGTCCTTTCACCTAAAGTTTCTCTAAAACATGCTACTAAACTAATACCAATGAAAGAATTGGTGAAAGGTTTCAAGGGAAAGAAACAAAAAGATTATTGGGGCTTGCCTATGGGTAAAGAAGTATGGTAGTGAGAGAAAAATATATTCCAGATAGGGGAGATGTTGTTTGGCTTTCTTTTTCTCCCACCGAAGGTCACGAACAAAAAGGCCGAAGGCCTGGCTTGGTTTTGACTAGTAAAGAATTCAATCAAAAAGGAAGTTTGATGTTTGCTGTGCCCATATCTTCCAAGAAGAGAGGGTATGGCACTGAAGTTTCTATAAATACAGGAAAAGTAAAAGGAGTGGCTCTCGTAAATCAACTCAAAGCTGTAGATTGGAAAGCCAGAAAAGTAGAATTTGTAAGTGTAGTCTCTAATGAAGAGATAGAAAGAGCACAATTGATAGCCACCTCAATAATTCAAGGATAAGTTACCTAACTTTAGCTCCGAAGACTTTTTGGGTTTCGGATTCGAGTTTTTTGTGGAGGGAGTCGACTTCTGGATTAGTGAGAGTTCTACTAAGACTTCTATAAGTTATCCTATAAGCATAACTCACATTACCTTCGCCAAATTTTTCAGAATTTTCATATTTGTCTATGAGAGCCATTTCTTCCGCTAGGTCGCCCACCACATCACGCACTAGGTCGAAATAATCGTTTGGAGTGAAGCCATCTGACTTTACAATGAAAGAAATATCACGCACCACAGGTGGGTATTTCGATACTTCTACAAACTTCTGCCCCAATTTAAGTTGTTTTTTCACCCTCTCATCCTCTGACCAAAGCAGGCGGATATCGGGCAGCTCCATCGATATGATGGCAAGCCTCTCGAGGCCGAAGCCGAAAGCCCAGCCATTGTAACCTTCAAGATTCATTTTCGTGAGTACACTTTTCTTGGGCATGCCACCACCCATTATTTCTACCCATTGACCATTAATTTCTACTTCAATTTGTAGAGACGGATCGGTATAAGGGAAAGTATCATCCAGGAATCTGTATTTGGTATTTTTACCAAAAAGGTTTTCCACAATCTCACTTAAAACTTTTTTCAAACTATCGAGAGGCATTATACCCTCGCTATCTGGCTGCAAATAAAGCCCACCAAATTGATGGAAAATATTCATATGCCTACGATCGATCTCGTCTTTCCTGTAGACTTTGCCATAACAAAGCACGCCTAATTTTTCTTGTTTTACAATTCGTTCTTTAATTTCCGGCAAATTCAAATAGTAATGCCACATGACGGTATCGTGTGTCCTCAAAACATTTTTTTCATCCACATAATAGGTGTCGGACTTACTTCTAGCTGGGTGGTCTGGTGCAAAGTCAAACAAGTCGAAAAGAATATCAGTCGAAATTATTTCAGGAATATCGATAACATCGAAATCTTTTAAGACTGGTACCTTTTTCACAGTTTCTATTATGTTGAAAAGTGGGCTTCCTTCTGTCCGCGACAGATCCGGCATGGCTAAATACCTTTTTATTCTCATGGCTTCAGCGTCTGTACGTTTCTCTAGTCCTCCTATCAGTACTTCTTGTTCCTCAGTCGCCACCTTGTAAGATTTTTTCTCCATATCCTTAGTCTAATGAAAATCATGCTAAAATTCAACAATATGTCATGGCAATATACGGTTGGTCTTTCCGTCATAGAAGTAAACGAGGAGTCTCTAAAAAAGACTGGTTTTTCATATAAAAAAGTTGTTGTAGGGGAAGCGGTGCAAAAAGCCATATCTGAATGCATGGGAGCGGAGTATAAAAATCCTTCTTCCATGCGTCTCGATGCTCCGCATGCTTTTAGTTGCTCGTCTCTTATAAGCTATATTTTTACGAAGGCGGGAGTTTGGATGCCAAGCCTCTCAGTAGATAAATATGTTTTTGGAAAGGCTGTAGAAAAAAATGAACTCCAGTTTGGCGATCTAGTTTTTTCAAATACAGGTGAGGGCAGAATTTATTATGAGACGGTCGAATACCTACCTGGCACGAAAGTCCCAGAAGGTGTCGATCATGCTGGTATCTATCTAGGAAATGGGGAAGTACTTCACTCAAGCGATTCGATAGGTGAGGTAGGTTTGGAGAAAATAGATAAAGCTAAAAATTTCAAGCACATTGTCGGTTTCAGAAGAGTTTGTGATTTGAATGAAGAAAGATTTGTAGTTAATATTCCTAATGACAGGTCAGAATTAATGAATAGAGAAGCCTTTTTAAAAGAAATACAAAAATATGAAAGTCATTCTTGATGTGCCTTATTACTCTCAATTTAAAGTTGTCGAGAATATGGAATTGCAAAACAAAGCTTGTTCTTTAGTTTGTCTTAAAATGGCGATTGAATATTATTTTCCAGACAGAGGACAGGTTTCAGCAATCGATTTATTTGATGAAAGTGAAATTATTCAGAAAAGCATGTTGGAGAAAGGGCTGATTACGGAGAAGGTCGTAGCTCATGGTAGGTCACACGATACGATTGTTTTTGTCGCACACAACCATGGACTTTCGGCATACCGTGAGGAATTTCGATCAATCTCGGTAAATTTAGAGACACATGAATTTTTACCCAATTCTTACGATGAATATTTTTGGGCGAGAGGAATAGAGAAAATCAAGACTGCAATTAAGAATAATTCTTTAGTCATGACCTCGGTCTTCCCAGGTCTTTCTGATGGCAAATCCTTTCACACACTTTTGATTATCGGTTTCGAAGAGAGCGAGGATGGGGAATTGAAAGGTTTTTATTATCATGATTCTGATGCTGTAGGAGAGCCCAAAAATGCTCAATTTATCGACCTCCCCACCTTCAAAAAATTCTGGCGCCGGCTGGCTATTTTCTTGGGATAAAGAGCTTTCTTTTTGGTGGAAAAATTGCTATAATAGGGTGGCTAATATGCCTGAGATTAAAGGGAAAGAGGTCAAAAATAAAGTAGCATACGGAGCCGACTCGATCACAGTACTCGAGGGGCTTGATCCTGTGCGAAAGAGGCCTGGAATGTATATTGGTACTACAGGTCCTGATGGCTTGCATCACCTCATTTGGGAAATATTCGACAACTCGAGGGATGAGGCTATGGGCGGCTTTGCCGATGATATCGAGGTATCCTTGCTTCCAGGCAATCGTATCCGGGTAGTCGACAATGGTCGAGGTATACCAGTCGATACTCATAAACAAACAAAAGTTTCAGCTCTCGAAACTATCCTCTCCACTCTTCACGCTGGAGGTAAATTTGGTGGCGATGGATACAAGGTTTCTGGTGGTCTTCATGGTGTAGGCGCCTCTGTAGTCAACGCTCTCTCCGTATATATGCGAGCTGAAGTGCATCGCGATGGGGGAATGTTTATGCAGGAATATTCCAAGGGTAAGAAAAAAGCTGCAGTAAAAAAAATAGGTTCATCTAAACTACATGGCACGATTATTACTTTCCAGCCGGACGAAGAAATCTTTTCCACGGGAGAGAATAAAATAAAATTTGATTTCGATAGAGTAGTCTCACACCTGCGTCAACAAGCCTACCTAGTGAAAGGGCTCAAAATTTCAGTACTCGATTTGCGGGAGGTGGATGAAAAGAAAGTGAAAGATACGGAAGTCTATTACATTCGCGACCTACATCTCGATGCTCCTTCCATGAGTTTTTATTTTGATGGCGGCCTTGTTTCTCTGGTGCGTTTCTACAACCAAACCCAGAAACCGATTCATAAAAATATTTTTTATGTCGAGAAACAGGATGAAAATTTCGAAGGGGTGGAAATAGCTCTGCAGTATGTCGACGACATATCGAGTCGCCTCATGCCTTTTGCCAACAATATTTACAATGCCGAAGGCGGTACCCACATCACAGGTTTTAAGACAGCTTTAACGAGGACTCTTAATAGTTATGCCAAGAAAAATAATTTGGTAAAAGAAAGCGAGGACGCTTTTACCGGGGACGACTGTTTAGAAGGCTTGACCGCGGTTGTGTCAGTCAAACTTAGAGAGATTCAGTTTGAAGGCCAAACCAAAGGTAAACTCGGCTCCGTCGAGGCGAGGGGTATGGTGGATACAATATTTAGTGACAAATTCTCAGAATTTCTAGAAGAAAATCCTGATGACGGAAGGTCAATAATAAACAAAGTACTACTAGCTCTCAAGGCTCGCAAGGCGGCTAAAGCGGCGAAGGACTCGATTCTCAGGAAAGGCGCTCTCGAAGGGATGACTCTTCCAGGTAAGCTAGCCGATTGTCAAAGTAAATCAGCCGAAGAGTCAGAGCTTTTTATTGTAGAGGGGGATTCAGCAGGAGGTACAGCCAAAACTGGTCGCGACAGAAGGACACAAGCCATACTTCCGCTTCGAGGTAAAATTTTGAATATTGAAAGAGCGCGTCTCGACAGAATGCTTGGTTCGGAGCAAATCAAAAATTTGGTTATCGCTTTAGGTACCGCCATAGGTGATACATTTGATATCACTAAACTTCGATATCATAAAATGATTATAGCGACCGATGCCGATGTCGATGGCGCTCACATCCGTACCCTCATCCTTACCCTCATGTATCGCTACTTCAGGCCACTTATTGATGGGGGATTTATTTATATTGCTCAACCTCCTCTATATAAAATAAAAAAAGGCAGGGAAGTATTTTATGCCTACTCGGATGAAGAGAAAGCAAAAATAATGGGTCCAGCGACTGAAGCTTCGATGAGTGAAGAAAGATCCGAAGCAGAATCTGGAGAAACAATAGAGTCTGGAGAGGAAACTGAAGAATCGACTGAAACTGGTAAAATTAAATCAACGAAGGTTTCTGTCCAGCGCTACAAAGGTTTGGGAGAAATGAATTCAGAAGAATTGTGGGAAACAACCATGGATCCTAAACGCAGGATTTTGAAACTAGTTTCGATCGACGATGCCGCCGCTGCCGACAGGATATTTGATATTCTCATGGGTACAGATGTACCAAGCCGCAAATCCTTTATTCAGTCCAACGCTAAATACGCTACGATAGATATATAACCTACTCCAGTCTTTATCTTCTATCTTTTATCTCCAGTTTTATTTTATCTAAGAATTGGGAAAGTGGCATAGTACCTAATTTTTCATTTCGGAACTCGACAGCCACTTCTTTTGAATCCACCTCCTTATCTCCGACTACAAGCAGGTAAGGAATTTTCTGTGTTTTTGCCTCACGCACCTTTTTACCAAGTGTCTCATTTGATTCATCCACTTCTGCGCGCACCCCATTCTCCATAAGTTCTTTCTGTACTTCTTTTGCGTACACCAAGTGTTTCTCGCTTATCGGTAAAACGATAGCTTGTACAGGCGAAAGCCAAGTAGGGAAGGCCCCAGCATAATGTTCTACCAATATACCTATGAATCTTTCCAAAGAACCATATATTACTCTGTGGATTACAGCTGGAGTTTTTTTACTACCATCTCTATCAGTATACTCAAGCTCAAATCTTTTTGGTTGCTGAAAATCTAATTGCATCGTGCCCATCTGCCAATCTCTACCAAGGGCATCTTTCATTACGATGTCTATCTTTGGTCCGTAGAAAGCACCATCTCCTTCTGCCACAGAATATTCTTTGCCTGATTTTTCTAATACCTTTTTTAAAATACTCTCAGCTTTGTCCCAGGTTTCTATTTCTCCCAGGAAACCTTCTGGTCGAGTACCGAGTCTAAATTTGTATTCAAGATTAAATATTCCGTAAAAATCTTTACAGACTTGCATGATATGTTCATATTCAGATTCGATTAAATCTTCGGATATGTAATTATGTGAATCGTCTTGTTGGAATGATCGACAGCGTAACAGTCCATTTAGTGTTCCTGATCTTTCGTATCTATGGAGTCTATCAGTATCAGATAGACGAAGAGGGAGATTTTTGTAACTTACTTGCATCGACTTGAAAACTATCATTGCGTTAGGACAGTTCATAGGTTTAATGCCGTATATTTCGTTTTCCCCCATATCTGCAATAAACATATCATCCTTGTAATAATCCCAATGACCTGATGTCTTCCAAAGTTCAGCTTTATTCACCAGAGGACTTGCAATTTCCATGTAATTAAACTTTACATGTTCTTTCCTCCAGTAATTTTCCAATTCCTTATACAATATCAATCCTTTTGGTAGCCAATAAGGCATTCCAGGCGCTGTTTCGTGGAACATATATAGACCAAGTTCTTTCCCAAGTTTTTTATGGTCTCTTTTTTCTGCTTCTTCTCTTAACTTGATGTGGTTTTCAAGTTCCTCTTTGGTATTAAATGCTAAGCCGTAGATGCGAGTAAGCATTTTATTTTTTTCATTGCCACGCCAATATGCTCCAGCTAAGCGGTCAAGTTTGAAGCTATCCGGATCGATTTCTGAAAGAGCTACAGCATGGCCACCTTTGCAGAGATCTACTAACCCACTACAAGTATAAAAAGTAAGATCTTTACCTTCTTTAGAAAATTCTTCCGCTAGTTCTATTTTATATTCATTCCAAGAAAATTCTTTTCTGACTTCGTCAAGGGTGACGGTTTTTCCAGTCCACTCTGTCCATTTGGGTAACATTTCTCGCATTTTTTCTTCAATTTTGGGCAAGTCTGCTTCAGAAATAGGTTTGGGCAAATCGAAGTCTTGGTAGAAGCCATCATCAATTGCAGGACCGATAGCATTTTTAGCACCAGGGTAAAGTTCCTTCATGGCAGCAACCATAAGGTGAGCGAGAGAGTGTCTTATATGGGGAAGTTCTTTTTCTGACATATTTTAATAATAGCAAGGTTAATTTAATCCGCCAGCTGAAGGAGCCGTATTGTTGACTTTGGAATAAGATGGTTGTATCGTTGGTGGTAGGAGGTGTCTATGAGTTTGGCACTAGCTACAGCCATAGAGAACTTCTTCTTCGCCATCTTTCGGAGTATGAGATTTTGGCGATGAGGATTCTCTAGGACGCCTCGTTGCATTTAGGTGTAGCGGGGCTTCCTCATTTCTACAAAACTTTTGCTTTTTCGGCTACTAACGATTTTTCGCCGTTGCGGAGAGTGACACGGGCTTTGATAGCGATGCATTTATCGGTTGTAAATATATCTTTGAATTCAGCTAGGGTACGAGGGAAGACAGCCATTTCGATCGAGTCAGTGAGGTCAGCTATTTTGGTAAAAAGCATTTTGTCACCGTTTTTAGTGAGGTGTGGTTTTATTTCTTCTAGTATTCCGCCGACCACTACCATTTCTCCTTCTTTTACCTCCTCCTTTATTTTTTTGATGGTCATTTTTTGTGATTCTAGTTTTTCTTTGAATTTATCGAGTGGATGACCAGAAACATAAAGTCCCAAAAGTTCTTTTTCCCAAGCTAATCTTTCTGTTGCCCCCACTTCTGGCACATCATTTAATCGAAGTGGAGTGTGTCCTTCTGAAACGGAGGAAAAGAGGGAATTGTGACTATTGACCGTTCCCATTTCCTTATTATATTCAAGTAGTCTTTCGGTATGGGCTAAAAACTTTCCTCTTTCTCCCATCGAATCAAAGCAACCCGACTTTACAAGAGCCTCCAATGATTTTTTATTCAAATTTCTGTCTTGAATGCGCACTAGAAAATCCTCCATAGACTGGAATTTTCCGTTTTTCTTTCTTTCTTCTATTATTGTTTCCGCTATACCTTCACCAAAGTTTTTAATTGTGGTGAGGCCAAAGCGTATTTTACTCGCCCCGCGAAGCTCGACTGGAAGCTCGACTGGAAGGTCGACTGGAAGGAGATGCGAAGTGGTGGCTTTTTCCTTTGGTTTTACAACAGAGAAACCAGCGAAGCTCTCGTTTATATCTGGAGGCAATACCGGAATTCCCATACGAGTACATTCACTTATAGTTTCCGCTATTTTTTCTACATCTCCCGAATCAGCCGTGAGTACTGCTGACATATATATTTCAGGGAAATTGGCTTTCATATACGCTGTCTGGTAAGCCACTTTGCCATAACTTGCAGCATGAGCTTTGCCGAAACCATAGGCAGCGAAAGGCTCGATCAATTTCCACAATTTTTCTGCCAGTTTTTTCGAAAGTTTGCCATATTCTATAAAGCCTTTGATCAGTTTTTCTTTTTCTGCTGCCATGACTTCAGGAATTTTCTTGCCTATGGCTTTGCGTAATTTGTCTGCATCGAGCCAAGAATAGCCACCGAGTTTGATGGAAGTCATGAGCACATCGTCCTGGTATACCAGTAGCCCGTTCGAGAATTCCAAGTATTCTTTCATTCGTGGATCTTCGTAGACGACCAATTCCGGGTTATGTTTCCGTTCTATGTATTCAGGTATGGTTTCCATTGGTCCCGGACGGTAGAGGGCGACCATGGCGTTGATATCGTGAATGGTCGAAGGTTTTAGCTCTTTCAGGAACCTCGTCATACCAGAGCCATTCAATTGGAAAAGACCTATGGTTTCTCCCAAAGCCAACATCTCAAAAGTTTTTTTGTCGTCGAGTGGAATGCTTTCTATATTCACCTCTATATTTTCTATTTTCTTTACTCTGCGCACAGCATCGGCCAATATAGCCAAGTTTTTTATTCCAAGAAAATCAAATTTCAGAAGTCCTGCTTCCTCTACTGCATGCATATCGTATTGAGTGATCAGGTGGTCACCGCTTTTGGTATCAAATTGGAGCGGCACAAAATCAGTAAGTGGGGTGGGGGATATCACTACTCCTGCCGCGTGAACGGAGATGTGGCGAGCACAACCTTCTATTTTTTTGGCCATGTCTATTATGGTCCTAGTGTCCTCATCTTTTTTATACAATTCAGCTAGGTCTGGATTTTCCTTCATTGCTCGATCGATCGTCATGGGGAAGCCCTGCGCTCCCATCGGAATAAGTTTAGCTATCATGTCACCTGCTCCGTATGAAAAACCGAGAGCTCTCGCTGTATCTCGCACTGAACCTCTTGCCATCATGGTTCCAAAAGTGCCTATTTGGGCTACATGCGCGTCACCGTATTTTTGTTTGGCGTAGGCTATCATCTCATCTCTCCTATCATCGGCATAATCCATATCTATATCGGGAGCGGAAGGTCTCTCTGGGTTTAAAAATCTTTCAAATGGTAGTTTGTATTCAAGGGGATTTACATTAGTAATCCCGACACAATATGTGGTAAGCGAGCCAGCCACTGAACCTCTGATCGTTGTCAGTATCCCGTTTTCATGTGCGTATCTAAGTAGGTCGGCGACTACTAAAAAGTAGGGCGAATAACCCTTCTTTTTTATTATCCCAAGTTCATATTCAAGCCTCTCTTCTACTTCTTTCGATTTTTCTAAACCTCTTTTTTCTATTCCAGCATAAGTCAGTTCCGTCAGTTCATCATCATGCGATTTTCCGGAAGGGAGTTTGAGGTCAGGGAAAACCCATTTACCAAGCTCAAGTTCGATATTGCACATACTTACCACTTTCTCGTTTCCTTCTAGAGCTTGAGGCATATCCTTAAATCGTTTCTGCATCTCTTCTTGCGAAGTAAAAGAAAAATCCTCATCGTGTTCATCAAAACCTCCTCTTTCGCTTCTGCTTGGGGGCGCTCCTTGCATCACGGCCATCAGTGTTTCTCTCGCTTTTTTGTCCTCTGGGTTGATGTAATACACATCCTGTGAAGCGACAGGTAGCACTTTCATGTCGATCGCTAGTCCATAAAGTTTCTTCATGTGCTCGCTATGTCCTGGCATCTCTGGGTGGTGTGTCAGCTCTATGAAAAACTTTTCACCAAATATTTTTTGATACCACTCTATGAGCTCGCGTGCTCCTTCCTCGTCGCCCCGCCTCAAAATATTTGATACATCTCCGCTCCATGATGAAGAAATGCATATAAGTCCATTATTATGTTTTTCCAAGAGGTCCTTATCGATTCGAGGTTTGTAATAAAAACCTTCTATATATGAAGCAGTAACTATTTTTAAAAGATTTTTATAGCCCTCGATATTTTCTGCGAGGAGAATGAGTCGCGTTCTGTCTTTATCGACGCCGGCCTGCTTGTCTAATCTTGTTCTACTTGCTACATAACAATCTACTCCGATGATCGGTTTGATCTCTGCCTTCTTGCATTCTTTATAAAATTCGATTGCTCCATACAAATTTCCATTGTCGGTAAGAGCTAATGCTTCCATGCCGTCTTTCTTTGCCGCTTCCACCAGCTCTGAAATTTTTGGCAATGCTTGGAGGAGGGAATAGTGGCTATGGACATGCAAATGAGTAAATCGCATCTGCTCATATTAATTTAAAAAAGGAAATAAGGAAACCTGCTCGACGAAAAGGCGGGGACAAAAATCTTATCCACAATCACACTTGTTCTTTATTTTTACTTTCGATATTATCTACTCGGGAATGCAGTGGATTCCCTCACAGGAAGAGGAAAAAACACAATGCACACGGCTTTCAGCACTTTCGAACCAGTGACCGCCGGCACCAGCAAAAATGGTATCGAGCTGCGCGCGGTCACCACCGAAGACATCACCACGAAGATCAGCGCGCGCGGCATCATCCGTCGTCGCGGCTAACCAGTGGATCTGTCCACCCCCCAACCCAACCCCGGCGTTCGCGCGCCGGGGTTGTACTTTTTATATAAAAGTTATCCACAACTGGCCATTGTTCTATCAATGCCAGAAGTTACAATTAATTCAGCAAAGTAGTACCACCCTCTCTAACGAGAGGATGCAATTTGATGTAAAGGGAGAATCACTCAATGCTCAACGCAACCAAGAAGATCAGTCAGAAGGCCGCCGCGAAGGAAAAGAAGTAGTAGCAGCTACTCTGGCTCGATAGAGTTCAACCCACTCGCCCCGAGCAATCGGGGCGGGTTTAATTTATATTTTAATGGCTCCCCAACCACTCAAATACCGGTATTTGAGTGGTTGGGGTAGAATGCTTACATGAAAATGGTAGTGGGAATAGACGAAGTAGGAAGAGGCCCTCTTGCTGGGCCGGTGACGGTGGGAGCTTTTATAGCTCCATATTCTATGCGAGGCAAACTTATAAAACTTCTTGGAGGCAAAATAAAAGATTCTAAAAAATTGACTCATGAACAACGTTCTTCGATTAATCGCAGTATTTGTGACTTAAAACAGCAGGGAAAAGTAGATTTTAGAATAACCCATATCTCAAATTCAGCGATAGATAAAAAAGGTATTTCCAAAGCAATCACACAGGCAATTACCTTATCTCTTAAAAAATTACACCACAAATTTTCCAACACCAAGGGTGACCCTTTGTCGGTTAGGCTTGATGGATTGCTTAAGGCGCCGGAAGAATATAGGAGTCAGAAGACTATAATAAAAGGGGATGAGAAAGATGTTTTTATCGCCTGCGCTTCTATCGTGGCTAAAGTTAAACGTGATCGGCTTATGTCTCGCTTGGCTAAAAAATACCCTCTATATGCTTTCAATATCCACAAAGGCTATGGTACAACTAAACATAGACAGCTAATTAAAAAATATGGTCTATCTTCAATCCACCGTTTAACTTTTTGCAAAAATATCTAAAACAATGTAATATACCAGCATGGTTGTCAGGATGCGACATACGAGGTCCCAGAGAGGAAACACACGAAGCCATCATGCTTTGACGCCGGCTTCTTTGAAGTTGTGTTCCGAATGTGGTCAACCGAAGTTGCAACACGCCGCCTGCCCTAATTGTGGCAAATATGGCGGCAGGGAAATTGTAAATGTCACTGCCCGACTAGCCAAAAAAACACAAAAGAAGAAAGAATCGAAGGTCAAGAATTAGAATCAGTCGCTGATTCTTTTTTGTTTATTCGTGACTCTTAATTTTAGCTTCTTTAAAACAAAGTTCTTTATGGCAAATAGGCACCTTGCACGATCAACAGTTCTACAAACACTTTACGAATGGGATTTCGGCGAAAAGAAGTCCAACACTAAGGAAATTTTGGACCGTGATATGGCTGAATTCGCACCCGACTCGAACGACAGGACTTTCATGCAACGTCTTCTCGTTGGCGTTACTTCCAAGTTTCAAGATCTCGATGTCATTATAGAAAAGGCTGCGCCCGATTGGCCTATCGATAAAATAAGTGTTATGGATAGGAATATATTGCGTCTCGGCCTTTACGAGCTTCTTTTCTCTGACAGGGCCGAAGTACCTCCAAAGGTAGCTATCAATGAAGCTATCGAACTTGGTAAAACGTTTGGTAGTGAGAGCAGTTCCAAGTTTATAAACGGAGTGCTGGGCGCTGTCTACCGAGAAATGGGTGAACCAGGTAAGGATGACAAAGCTCTTCCTAAAAAACCTATACCCCTGGAAGCCCTTGCTGGGGCTGTGGTATATGCCAGAAAAGACAATGATGTGTATCTCTGTCTTGTCCATGATGTATTCGGCCACTGGACTCTTTCCAAAGGTCATATTGAGGCTTCACTCGATATCAAGCTTGAGCTCAAGAGGGCAATCAAGGAAGAGATCGGTATTGATGTAAAACCTTCTGAACATTTGGGTCACACCGAATACGGTACCTTTGATCCAGAAAAAGGCAAAATAAAAAAACGAGTAGAGTATTATCTTGCAGAAACAGAATATGCCGATGTTAGGCTTAAAAGTTCTGGAGGCCTGGATGATGCCCAATGGTTTCGCTTGGCTGATATCCTTGACTTGAATTTTTATGATGATATCTTGCCTATTGTGACCAAAGCTATCGATATCCTAGTTAAAAGTCCATAAAGTTTATAAAGTTATGCGCGATTTTGCAGAATTCGAAAATATCATCGGAATAGAGTTTGAAAATAAAAACCTGCTACGCCAGGCTTTTACTCACAGGTCATATCTCAATGAGAATAGGGGAATGAAAGGTGGCCATAATGAACGCCTTGAATTTTTAGGCGACGCTATCCTAGAACTTGTGGTCACTCACTTTTTATATGACCTCTATCCTGTAAAGACTGAAGGTGATCTCACCTCTATCCGCTCGGCTTTGGTGAACGCTCAAACCTGTTCCACTATCGCTAATGAAATAGAAGTGAACGATTTCCTCCTTCTTTCGCGTGGTGAGGCTAAAGACGTGGGCAGAGCCAGGCAATATATTTTAGCTAACACTTTAGAGGCTGTGATAGGAGCACTTTACCTTGATCAGGGTTACGAAAAGTCCAAAGATTTTATATACAAATTTATAACTCCGCTCACAGAAAAAATAGTGAAAGAGGGCTTGTGGACGGATGCCAAATCTCGTTTACAGGAAAAAGCTCAGGAAATAGAGGGAGTGACACCATCATACAAAACGATAAAAGAAGTCGGTCCTGATCACGACAAGAAGTTTACTGTTGGTGTGTATCTCGGGCAAGATATGGTATCTCAAGGAGAAGGGGATTCGAAACAAGAGGCTGAACAAGAAGCGGCTGGCTATGCTCTAAAACAGAAAGGTTGGGGTAACTAAAGAAAATAAAATAAACCTTATTCCAATTCAGGAGCCTTTTCTTTTGTTGTAGTACTAGCACTCTCTATCATGGCTTCCTCCTGGATTCTCAAAGCGACTAAAGCTGAAGCGGTATTCTCAAGAGATACCTGGTCAGCCTCGTATTGGTTTGCCAACTCATCATCCTTGTAGTATCCGTAAGTCAAAAAAGTGCTACCGATAGCTGCCAGCATCACTAGAGCTGAAGCAAAACCTCCTACATGTGTATCTTCGTTCATTTTTTTATATTATTATTTTTAATTTTTAATCTAAAACTTCAATCTTTTCATTAGGGATTTTATTTTGGCCCCACCCCTTCTTAGGAGTGTTTCCCTCTTTTCTTTGGATGAGATCATCTCCCTCATTATCTCATCTTTTACTTCGTCTATAGCCGCGTATAAATCATCTTTTTCCACAGCGGCATAATATTTTCTACCGTGTGATACAAGCGACACTTCAGCTCTGAAAACGTCACCATTTCTATGATGGTGGGTTATCTTACCCACTTCGACCATGGCTAGGGCCTCTTCGTTCTCCTCATGAATGTACTTTTCGAGCGATAAAATTCTTTTTTCAACATAATCTTTGATCGCAGAAGTGAGTTCTATTGCACTTCCCTTTATCTGTACTTTCATTACCTTTCATTCTAATTTCAATATTTAAATATGTCCATAAATACTGGGGAAAACAGTAGGAATTGAAGCTAGTGTATACTTATAAAATGTCCCAATTTCTCACAAAAATGCTTAAAAATCTCAATACTCCGGATAGGATTCAAGATTATTTGGATCAGCTACCTTTCAATTTTGAGAAGAATGGTGAGACGTACTTTTCTCCATTAAAAGTACTGGAAAATAAAAGAGCGCACTGTTTTGAAGGGGCATGTTTTGCTGTGGCGGCGATGCAGGCGAACAACAAGAAGGCCTTTCTTTTAGATTTAAAAGTGAAAGATTTAAATAAAGACAGTGATCATGTTCTGGCTGTGTATAAACAGGCTGGATGTTGGGGGGCGATCAGTAAAACCAATCATGCAGCCTTGCGCTGGCGCGATCCTATATACCTATCGATTCGGGAACTCGCCACTTCATACTTCCATGAATATTTTTTAAGTGTTAGTGGCGAAAAGACTCTTCATTCATATTCCCAACCTTTTGATATTTTGAAGAAGTTTGGAAAAGTTTGGATGAATTCAGAAGAAGATCTGGATGATATAGCCCTCGCTCTCGACAAGAGTAAGCATTTTAATTTTTATCCTGAAAAGTTAAAGAAGTACATTAGGAAAGTGTCAAAAATAGAGAGAAGAGCGGGAGGGATAGAGGAGTGGAAATTAGGCAGGAAATAGGGTATAGTAAGGGCTACTAATTAAAGGTTATAAAACATATCTAAAATGCGAAATTTCATAACAATAGCGGTAATCGTGATCATCATTGTTCTTATAGCTATCTTTGGCTTGGGTGGAGGAGAAGCTACTCCTAACCAATCAAATAATGAGGGGGCGGTAGAGGGGGAGTACTCCATAAAAGAAATAATGGCCAAAGGCGAAGCTTATCAATGCTTTATAAAAAAGGGTGATGCGAGTGGTTCAGTCGACGGAGTGGTGCTTGTGTCTGGGGAAAACGCTCGCGCCTTCTTTACCTTAAGTGCCGAAAATCTTGAGTCTTCATTCAATAGCAACTTCATCGTAACTGGCGGGGTGTCTTATATATGGACTTCTATTTCACCTCTCGGTTTTAAATTACCTGCTGTAAATAGTACTCGTGGTAGCTCTTCTGCCGCAGAGCAAGCAAGTATCATAGGTCTCACAGATAAAGAAAATATGAAATGTGAGCCGACTGAACCAAATGAAGACAGTTTTAAACTTCCGGTAGGAATTAACTTCCAGGAAGTTAAGTAATCATGGAATTCCTATTTCTAATTGGCAGAGTTCTTTTTGGTGCGCTGTTTGTGTACAACGGCTGGAGTCATTTGGCTCACAACACCTCGACTTCTCTCTATGCTCAGTCGAAAGACGTGCCCATGCCTCGCATCACTGTGTTTGTAACTGGTATCGCTATAATTGCTGGTGGCCTAGGAATTATTTTGGGAATATACGTTAAGCTTTCTGTCTTCCTTCTCGCCTTCTTTCTCTTAGGCACCCTAGTGAAAGTACATACTTTTTGGAAGCACAGCGACATGAGTTCCAAAGCCCAAGAGCGCAATGAATTTCTCAAAAATGCCGCCCTTCTCGGCGCTCTTCTCATGTTTCTCTCCGTTCTCGAGCCTTGGAGTTTGTCGTTTTAACTAACCAAGGGTCACCCTTGGTTAGTCTTTTAACCCATCGATCTTGCTTGCCAAGATGAAGTCATTTTCTGATAGGCCTGATATTGCGTGTGTGGAAAGACGGATGGTTACCTTCTTATAATCATGCAAATTAATGTCTGGGTGATGGCCTTCGGCTTCAGCAATCTTACCCACTTCATTTACAAAATTTAGAGCATCCTTGAAATCTTTAAAAACATAATTTTTCTCCAGCTCTTTGTCCTCGATTAGCATCCAATTTTCATCTACTTCCTCCAGCATTTCTTTAACTTCTATTTTATCAAAAGGCTTGATCTTACCTTCACATGGTACGCAGTGTTTTTTTGACAAGTCATTCATGGTTACATTTCTTTGTTTCCAGTATGGCTACGTGGCACTCCGAAAGTTATCGGAGCATTCTTAATAGCCTCCAATATTTCGTCGTCGCTATCTGTAAGAACAAATAATGAGAGATCGCTTTTGTCTATCATATTTTCTTTCGACATTTTTTCTTTAAAGAACGCGACTAGCGGTTCCCAGTACTCTACCCCCACTAAAATGATGGGTACTTGAGATATTTTGAGAGTTTGAACCAGAGTCAATATTTCTGAAAATTCGTCTAAGGTGCCGAATCCTCCCGGGAAGAAGACGTATGCCTCTGCCGAGAAAGAAAGAGCCACCTTCCTACTGAAGAAATGATGGAACATCATTTTACCAGTCAAATATTTGTTAGTTACCTGGCCTTCTGGCAGTTCAATGAGGAGTCCTATTGAATTACCTCCAGCCTCATATGCTCCACGATTACTTGCTTCCATGATGCCTGGGCCACCACCAGTGACTATTGAATAATGAAGTTCTTCGACTATTCTTTTACCAAGACCACGAGCTTTTTCGTAGTAAGGGTCGTTTTCAGGTGTTCTAGTCGAACCAAAAACAGTCACTGATTTCGGATAATTTTTTAGAAATTCGAAACCTTCTGAAAATTCTTTCGATATGAGGGCTACTCGATCGAGTGCTATCTCCGACATCTGTTCGAAGGTGAGAGAGGTAAGTGGTTTTTGATTGTTCCCAGTATCCATTGCAGTGTTTCTTATCTTTGTTAATCTTTAATCAATTGTCGTTTAATCAATTGTGAGTATAATCATAATCTATATGAAAAATTTATCAAAAAGGGAGTGGGTAGCTGTCAGCGTCTCTTTGGCTTTCGTGGTCTATATTATGTTCGGTAGTACTGTGATGAGCGTCTTTAATAGGTCTTCTCAAGGTGATGTAGCCGCAGTGGAGTCTATCTTTAATAGCAACGATAATCAAAATATAATGAATGAAAGCGTAGCGGGTGGTGTCATGACACAAGATCTATCTATCGGTTCAGGCCCAGAAATTCGTTCTGGTATGGCTGTTTCTGTTCACTATGTTTTGAAACTTTCTGATGGCACTTTGATCCAAGATTCTAAAGTTGTTGGTGGGGGAGAGCCGTTCACCTTTCTTTATGGAGCAGGACAGCTTATCCCTGGTTGGGAGATGGGTATAGAAGGTATGAAAGTCGGTGGCAAGCGCCTTATCACTATCCCTCCTGCTCTCGGCTACGGCTCTCAAGCAGTCGGTCCTATTCCTGCCGAGTCTACTCTCTTCTTTGAAATCGAAGTAGTCAGCGCAGAGTAGAGTAGAGACCCTTTCCCTAATATGTTATAATGAGCCAATGAGAAAAAGGCTTATAAAATCAAACAAAGGTAAGCATCTCCCTGTCTTTTTAGAAAAAGATGAGGACGGCTTTTATATTGTTGAATGCCCTGTTTTTAGGGGTTGTTATACACAAGGTAAGACAATAGACGAGGCGCTTACAAATATAAGGGAAGTAATCGATTTGTGTTTAGAGGAGACGGAAAACCAAAAAGTTCTAAAATCATATTTTCCTACCGAAATAAGTTTGCACACAGTTAGCGTCTAAGTATTTAAGATGGGAGACAAAATTCCATCATGGCCGTATAGGAAAGTTGTTAGAAATTTAGAAAAGTTGGGTTATAAAATAGTACGCCAGAAGGGGAGCCATATCAGAATGTTTTGTTCAGGTAAGGACCCAATCACAGTTCCCGCTAACAGTCCTGTAGCTCGTGGTACTCTCCGTAAAATTCTCCGTGATATTAATGTTAATCTGTCTGATTTTTTGGATATTTAATAGGTTATATAACTTTAAAATCTAAGTTCTTGCGATCGAGGTCGGCGGAGGCGAGGCGGACTTTTATTTTGTCGCCTAAAGAGTATTTCTTCTTGGTGCGAATACCGATAACAGCATAATTCTTCTCATCTAGGACATAAGTATCGTCCAACATTTCCTTTAGTTTTGCCATACCTTCCGCTTTGGTATTTGGCTCTTCGATATAAATACCCCATTCAGTCACTCCAGAAATGATACCTTCAAATTCCTGACCGATTTTGCCCATCATATATTCCACTTGTTTGTATCTTATGCTTTCTCGTTCAGCTTGGGTTCCTGCAATTTCTTTTTCGGTGGCGTCGTCGCAGATTTTCTGGAGTTCTGCCATTTCATCCTGTCCGATTTTGCCATTGTTTAAATGTTTTTCTAATGTTCGGTGGATCACCAGGTCGGGGTAACGGCGAATAGGGGATGTGAAATGGGTGTAATATTCAAAAGCTAGTCCGAAGTGGCCGATATTCTTGGTCGAATAGACTGCTTTAGCCATCGATTTTACAGCCGCTGTGCGCACTAGCCCTTCGCTTGGATGGCCAGAGAGTTCCATAAGGAGTTCATTTATTTCTCTTGCCGTTATTCCATCTTCTATTTTCAACTCATGGCCCAAGGCTCTCACAAATATTGCGAGCTCCTGAAGTTTATCCATATTTGGAGAATCGTGTATTCGGAATATAGAAGCTCCGCCACGCTTTTCCAAGTGATCAAATATAAATTTGGCTACCTCACGATTGGCGAGAAGCATCCACTCCTCGATCATTTTCATAGTATCGACCCTAGCTTTCTTAAATACTCTGATCGGCTTTCCTGTTTCATCAAGTTCAAATTTCACTTCTTCCGTTTCAAATTCGATGGCTCCATTTTCTTTATTTTCTTTTCTGTATATTTTCGCTATTCTATCAAGCTCGCTCAATTCATACCCAAAGTTCTTATCACTTAATTCTTGGTTCTTTATTCTTAGGTCTATTACTTCCTGCGCTTCTTCGTATGAAAATCTTTTATCAGAGTTTATGATGCTCTTGCCAAACCAGCGCGACTTCACTTTTCCGCTTTCTTTCTCTAAGTCAAATATGGCTGAAAAGGCTAGGCGGTCCACATTAGGGTTGAGCGAACAAAGTCCGTTTGAAAGTATTTCTGGAAGCATGGGTATAGTACGGTCGACAAGGTAAACGGAAAACTCTCTCTTCCTAGCTTCTTTATCTAGTAAGGTGCCGGGGCGCACAAAATGCGACACATCGGCAATATGCACTCCTATTCTATAAGTATTTTTATCGACTTCTTCAAAAGAAAGGGCATCGTCGAAGTCTTTAGCATCGACTGGGTCTATGGTGAAGGTAGTCACTCCTCTTATATCTTTACGAAGCTTAGCCTCCTCGCCCATTCTAGCTTCTTCTTTTTTGGCAATTTCCGTAGCTTCTTTTTCGACTTCAGGAGGGAAGTCATAGATGATACCTTTATCAACAAGAATAGAACGCATCTCTGTCTCATGTAAACCTTTCTTTCCTATTATTTCTACTATGGTGCCGGAAGGATTTATTTTAGGGTCAGTCCATGCGTCCATTTTTAACAAGGCCTTCATTTCCTCTTTCACTTCAGATGAAGGATTTTTGATTTCAATATTTCTGTAGAATTTGAAATCGTCGGGAATAAGTAAAAAGCCAGTAGCCGATTTTTTTATGGTACCCACGAAATCAGTTTTGTTTCGTTTGATTATTTTTATTACCCGACCTTTCTTTTTGTCGTATGATTTGCCGGTGATCTCTATTTCCACCTCGTCCCTATTCAGGGCGCAGTTTAGATCCTCTTCAAAAATAATCACATTTTCTCCTTCAGCTTCCGTCTCACTTATTAATTCTACAAACCCGGTCGGTTTAGAAGTTATTTTTATTATGCCAGTTTTATTTTCCTGTAAGTTCATTTAGAGCTTTAAAGTAACACGTTTTTTCCATATCTACAATTAGACGTGACATGATATTTGGAGGGTGTATAATGCAGACATCTCGGACGGTGCCCTATGTACCGTCGCAGTCAAGTTGCCGTCACTATAGGGTGATGGTTGTTGTGCCCTCATTTGGACCTCAGTCTCTCAGCAGGATTGGGGTCCACGGGGGCTTTTTGTTTGCACTTTTTTCATATATTTGTTAATGTATTTCTCGCAATGCTATCGATACGACTTCAAAGAGTGGGCAGAAAACACGAGCCGTTGTTTAGGCTCGTTTTGACCGATTCCAAAAATTCCACTAAAAGCGGCAAATTTCTAGAAATACTAGGCTCTTACGATGCCCGCCGATCTGAAAAAGCAGAATTTAATAATGAGAAAGTTTTACACTGGATTTCCAAGGGAGCACAGCCGTCTGACACAGTTCACAATCTTTTGTTAAAAAGAAGCCTGATAAAGGGTGAGAAAAGAAACGTTCTTTCTAGAAAGCCTGTGCCCCCTAAAGCAGAAGAAGTTACTCCAGTAGTGGAAGCTCCAGTCCTAGAGGCTGTAGTTGAAGCTCCAGTCGCGACAGAAGAAGTCGTTCCTCCAGAAACAGCTCTGGTTGAAAATGTTACAGAAGAAGTAGTACAATAAAGTTGAAGCCAAAAGGCTATTAAAATTTAAATATACGGAAATGGAACAAGATGCACAATTTCTAGAGTTTGTGGTGAAAGCTCTGGTTGACAATCCTCAGGATGTGAGGATAACAAGGACGGTGGATGAGATGGGTGTCCTCATGTCGCTTGATGTCAACCCTCTGGATATGGGTAAAATAATCGGTCGTGATGGCAATACCGCTAAAGCTATGCGCACTCTTTTGAGAGTGGTCGGTATGAAAAATAATGCTCGGGTCAATTTGAAAATAAATGAACCAGAAGGTGGCCGCAGACCAGAGCGCAGTGAAAGGAGTGCCAATATGCAGTCAGTGGATGACGTGATAAATGATTTGAAGATGGAGTAATCACTGCATGACTTTCCACATCGTTACACTTTTTCCAGACTCTTTTAAGTCTTATATAAATTCGTCCATTATTGGACGAGCTTTGCGTGATGAAAAAATAAAAATAAAATTTTACAATCCGAGGGATTATACAAAAGATAAACACAGAAGAATCGATCGTAAGCCTTACGCAGGAGGCCCAGGTATGGTCATCGAAGCCTTACCTGTAATCAAAGCTATTGAAGCAGCGATAAAAAATACCAGGACTTTGAAAATTATTTGGACTTCTCCATCAGGTAAGCAGTTTGATAATGCTTATGCTGAGAAGGTTTCAAAAAAATTTACAGATATAATAATTATTTGCGGTAGATACGAGGGTATCGATGCTAGAGTTCGTAAAATTTTTAAGGCAGAACAAATTTCAGTGGGGCCTTTTGTGGTTACGGGAGGGGAGTTGCCAGCTATGATTATCCTCGACACCATTTCGCGTCGTATTCCTGGAGTGCTTGGGAAAATAGAGTCAGTAGAAGAAAATAGGGTTGCGAGTAGCGATGTCTACACTCGCCCTGAAGTTTTTGAGTATCAAAAGAAAAAATACAAAGTGCCTAAGATTCTTCTATCTGGACATCAAAAAAATATAGAGGATTGGAAGAAGTCAAAAAATAAATAAATTTTATATCAAAGGCTTGGGCTGGCATCTCTGCCAGCCCGTATGGTATGGTCGCACCGTCAGAAGAGGCGAAAAATTTCGCAGTTCTTGGGGGTTTTCGCGCTTGCGAAGTCGTGATGTGTTTTTCCCTCGATCACCAACCTCATTGCTCGGAGGAATGCTCCGTGGGAGACGATTAGCACGTCTTCATTCTCTTGGACGTCCTTGGTAATTTCCAGCACCCTTTTGTGCGCTTCGGAAGCTCTTTCGCAGAGCATCTCGTCGTTCTCGTACCCCTCGGCCTCTTCGATGTACACATGGTCACCGACATTGCGGTACTTCGTGGCATGTTTCGAGAGTTCACTGTACTTGACCCCCGTGCACACCCCACAGTTTCTCTCGATAAGGATAGGCATTCCGAACATCGGAACACCGAGATGTATCTGGCAGGCAAATGCCATAAGCGATGCTCGTTTTAGCGGCGAGGTCAGGATCATCTTGATGTTGTACTCCTGGCCGCTCACAAGCATCACTAATCGTTGAAGTTGCCCGTATCCGGCCGAGCTTATTTCTGTTTCTCTGCGCCCGTTTAGGATTTTCTTCGCGTTGTCTACATCTTCCGGATGTCGCACCGCGTACACCGCCATAAAGATCGCCTTCTTTCTGGACCCGAGTCCTTTCTAACTATCTAATTTTTCTTTTATTCCCACAACTTGCAAATTATTTTTACATATGCTATAATTTATAGCAGAAAGGGGTTGGACGATGAACGTCTACCAGAAAGTGAGTACTGCCGTTGCTCTGTTTTTGTATCTGCCACTCGCGTTGCAGATACTGAATGGCGAGGTAACGCAGAACCTCGCTACATGGATCCTCTGGGGAACTCTCGACGGGATCGCGGCCGCTTCTATGTTCAGGAAGGGAGGGAATTGGCATCTTCCCACTGCTTACGTTGCGGGCTCTGTGTTTACTCTGGTCTGCATGATCAATAAACACATCTTCGCTTGGACATGGTTTGAGACGCTGATCTGCTTTATGGTCGTCGCCTGTGTAGTCGGATGGAAAATGTCGGGTTCTACACTCGCGACCATCTTGTCGAGTATCGGCACCGCCTTAGCTGGTGTGCCCCAGCTGAAAGATGCCATAGCTGACCCCACGGCAATGCCGTTTGAGATATACCTCGGTTTTCTCGGGGTGAACATTCTCTCGGTAAAGGGTGGGAAGGACTGGTCAATCAAAGAACGGTTCTATCCCATCTGCTGCGGCGTTATCTGCGTAGCGATCGTCGTCGCTTCTGCTCGCAAATTCTTCTAGTTTGTTGATCTCGACCCAAGGCTCCTCACGTGCAAAATGTTATGCGCGCGGAGGAGTCTTTTCGTTTGTATCTGTATAGTGTATATTCATCGCGGGAGGTTCTATGTTGATATCTGAAGCGGCTGACAAGATTGTTGTCTGTCCACGTTGTGGTTGGAAAGGCCATCTTTCAGAAGTGGCATCTGTGCCTCTCTCTGAACTTCTACCTGAATATCGGGCGACAGAACATCGCTGCCCTGTATCAACCTGTCGTAAGTTACTGGGGTGTTCTAATGCAACGGAAACCCTTTTTGCTGACGGTGTCCAGGTCCAGGAGGCCTCAGCAGTATGAAGTCCAATCGAGCTCCCTCGTGCATGAAGTTATGTGCACTGGGGAGCTTTCTCGTTGAAAACGTTACTATCCACAAGATAGCTTGACAGCTTGACAAGTAATTCGACTTGACTATAATAGTATTTACTATTGTTCGATTGAGTTACGGAGGAACCAATAGGCAGCTTTTATTACGAGGGATAAAGGGTCACTGCCTTGTACTATTATTTGTACTATCATTTGTCACTTGATTTCTATTACGCATAAAATAAAATACTAAATTTTTTCCGTTGTGTTCCTTCTAAAAGGAAGGAATAGCGGGTTTTTGTGCGTTTTGGAGCTTCGGATTTTGAGGGGATTTAGTAAATCTAAAAAAATTTTAAATTCACATGCAAAAAACAGCACTACCTAAGAAATATTTCAGTCGCTACAAGAAGCCTCTCGCGCCGATACCTAATCTGGTCAAGGATCAAGTCGATTCTTTCGATTGGTTGGTGAAAGAAGGCCTGAAGGAGGTTTTCAATGAATTTTCTTCCATCCAAGATTTCTCTGGTAAAAAATTCCAACTCGATTTCACCGATTTTGAGTTGGAGAAGCCTCGCTATGATGAATATTATGCTAAGGATAAGAAGCTTTCCTACGAAGCCCCTCTCAAAGTAACCGTCCGCCTCACCAACAAACTGATGAGCACCGTGAAGGACCAGGAAATATTTATGGCCGATTTTCCTATTATTACCGACCACGGCACTTTTATTATAGGAGGAGTGGAGAGAGTGATTGTGCCTCAACTTACTCGATCTTCCGGAGCGATGTTTACCAGTGTAGTCATGAAGGGCCTCAATCTTTTCGGGGCAAAAATTATTCCAGGTAGAGGAGCTTGGATCGAAATCGAAACTGAGGTAGATAAAAGTTTGTTTGTCCGTATCGATAGAAAAAGGAAGTTCCCAGCCACTGTACTTCTAAGAGCTTTTGGTGCTGAAACTGATACTGATATTTTTGATTTATTTAAAAATAATCCTGCAGCTAAAGAATATATAGAGAAAACTTTGGCCAAGGATCATGCCAAAACAGTGGATGATTCTTTTATAGAGATACATAGGAGGTTACGTGATGGCGATTTGGCGACAGCAGAGAATGCTCGTGAATTTGTCAAAGGCCTATTCGGGGTGGAGCGATATGACCTGTCAAAAGTTGGTCGTTTCCGTTTCAATTCTAGGTTCGGTAAAACTCTCGGAGGGAAGGAAGCGGATAGGAAAACTCTTTCTCTCGACGATCTCGCTACTATCATAAATCACATCGTCACTCTCAATATTACTCCAGGTTCTACGCCTGACGATATCGATCACCTTTCTTCTAGGAGAGTGCGTTATGTCGGTGAACTTTTCCAGCAGAAAATCCGTTTTGGTATGGCTCAAATCAAGCGTAATATTCAAAATAGGATGTCGACTATCGAAACTGACGTCACTCTTCCAGTACAATTTATTTCGCCTAAGCCGTTGCAGGCTCGTATCAAAGAATTTTTTGCTACCAACCAGCTCTCACAATTTATGAGTCAGGAAAATTCCCTGGCTGAAATCGAACATTTACGTACTCTCTCGGCTCTCGGCCCTGGAGGCCTCAATCGTTCTCGCGCTGGATTCGAAGTGCGCGATGTACATCCTTCGCACTACGGTAGGCTTTGTCCCATCCACACTCCTGAAGGTCCAAACATCGGCCTAGTACTTCACCTTGCCGCTTATGCTCGTATCAACGAATTTGGCATTATCGAAACTCCTTATGCCAAAGTAAAAAATGGTAAAGTTTCAAGTGATGTGGTTTACCTCAACGCATTGGAAGATGAAAAATTCAATATCGCTCATGCCGCTACTCCATGTGACGAAGAAGGTAACATTATTCCAGAGACTGTGGAGATACGACATGCAGGTAAGCCGACCCTCTGTCCTAAGAGCAAGGTTGACTATATAGATGTAGCTACTAACCAAGCTTTTTCCGTTGCTACATCCATGATTCCATTCTTGGAAAATGATGATGCGAACAGGTCACTCATGGGTTCCAACATGCAAAAGCAAGCTGTTACCTGCGTTACTCCTGAAGCACCGCTTGTGGCTACCGGTATGGAGGCCCCTGCCATGAGGGATACAGGAAGGCTCATTCTTTCCAAAACTGAAGGTACTGTTACCGCTGTCGATGGAAGAAGCATCAAGGTGAAGGATGGCAAGGGCGAAACTCATGAATACAAACTGATAAACTTTTCCAAAACGAATTCCGCTACCTGTTTCCACCAGAGACCTTCGGTTGATTTGGGTGACAAAGTAAAAAAGGGCGATGTCCTAGCGGATACTTTGACTAGTCAGAATGGGGAAATGGCTATCGGTCAAAACGTGCTGGTAGCTTTCCTTTCTTGGAGTGGCGCCAACTATGAGGATGCAATCATTCTTTCCGAGCGTCTGATCAAAGAAAATAAATTTACTTCGATGCACATCGACGAATTTGTAGTCAGTGTGCGTGATACTAAGCTTGGTCCTGAAGTTACCACTTGTGATATTCCAAATGTGGGCGAAACCAAACTTCGTAACTTGGCGGAGGACGGTATTATCCGTGTCGGCGCTGAGGTCAGGCCAGGTGATATTCTTGTCGGTAAGATTACTCCAAAAGGTGAAACTCAACTTACTCCGGAAGAACGCTTGCTCCGATCGCTCTTCGGAGAAAAAGCTCGTGATGTGAAGGATACTTCCAAGAGGATGGAAGGAGGTAAAAAGGGTAGGGTAATCAGGGTGCAGGTATTTTCTCGAGAACAGGGTGATAAGCTAGACTCTGGTATTTTGAAAAGAATACATATTGAAATTGCTCAAATAAGAAATGTTTCAGTCGGCGATAAACTTGCAGGTCGACATGGTAACAAGGGAGTCATTTCCAAAATATTACCAGTCGAGGATATGCCATACATGGCTGATGGTACTCCGATGGATGTCATCCTTACTCCTCTCGGTGTGCCTAGCCGTATGAACTTGGGTCAAATTTTAGAACTTCATCTCGGGTTAGCCGCGAACACTTTGAAATATCAAGCTGTCGTACCTCCTTTTTCTGGAGCTACTCATGCTGAAGTAAAGGAAGAATTACAGAAGGCGGGATTCAGCGAAACAGGAAAAATCCAACTCTATGATGGTAGGACGGGCATGGCTTTTGAGAAGGAAACAGCTGTCGGTTATATGTATGTCTTGAAGCTTGACCACATGGTGGAGGACAAAATTCACATGCGTTCCATCGGGCCTTACTCTCTTATTACCCAACAGCCTCTTGGTGGTAAGGCTCAGGGCGGAGGCCAGAGGTTTGGAGAAATGGAGGTCTGGGCACTCTTGGGTCATGGTGCTGCTTATGTCCTGCGAGAAATGCTCACTATTAAGTCCGACGATATCGTAGGTAGGAGCGCCGCTTTCGATTCCATCGTCAAGGGAGAGAGGATAAGTGAGTCCAATATCCCAGCTTCCTTCAATGTGCTGATAAACAATCTTCGTGGCCTGGCTCTCGACGTCGACATGATAAAGGAAATTCAAAATTAATTAAAATTTATGAGACCAAATCAATCACAAGAGGCAAATAATTTCGAAGCTATGAAAATAGCTCTCGCTTCGCCGGAGCGTATCAAGGAGTGGTCGTTCGGTGAGGTCACCAAGCCTGAAACCATCAACTATCGCACCCAAAGGAGCGAGCGCAGTGGTCTTTTCGACGAGAAAATATTCGGTCCGGACAAGGATTTTGAATGTTACTGTGGAAAATATCGCGGCATCCGCTACAAAGGCATTGTCTGTGAAAAATGTGGTGTTGAAATCACTCGCTCGATTGTGCGCCGTGAAAGGATGGGCCACATCGAGCTTGCTGCTCCCGTCTCTCATGTTTGGTTTCTCAAATCGATGCCATCGAGGATTTCTCTTATTCTCGGCATTCCTGCACAAGACATAGAGAAGGTGGTTTATTTTGCTGGTTATATCATCACTCGTGTTTCTGCTGAAGAAAAAGCTGGTATCTTGCGCGATCTCGATTCAGAATACAAATCCAAATCAAAACAACTAAATGAGGAAAAAGCTAAGGAATCTTTGAAAGAAAGGCTTCTCGCTACCAAGAAGGAAATCGAAAGCTTGGTTGAAGGTAAAGTCTTGGACGAAGTCGAATATCACAAATATTCAGTGAAGTACGGTACTCTTTTCGAAGCTCAAATAGGTGCTGAAGCCATTTTCGATATTTTCAAGAAAATAGATATGGTTAAATTGGAGAAGAAGTTACTCGAAGAATACGAAAAAGCTGGAGCTATGGAATCAGCCAAAATTGCCAAGCGGCTTTCCACTATTCAGGCCATGATCAAATCAGGAGTGCGTCCAGAATGGATGTTCCTTACCCGTATTCCAGTTATTCCTCCGGCTCTTCGCCCGATGGTGCCTCTTGATGGTGGCAGGTATGCTACAAGCGATGTTAATGACTTATATAGGAGAGTAATCAATCGCAACAACCGATTGAAAAAATTGAAGGAGATCCATGCTCCAGATGTTATTTTGCGTAATGAAAAAAGAATTTTGCAAGAAGCTGTGGACGCTCTGCTCGACAACTCCATCCGTCATGGTTCTCAAAGTGGAGCTACTGCAGGTATCCAGACAAAAGCTAGAGCTTTGAAATCGCTCTCTGATAACCTCAAAGGTAAAAAAGGCCTTTTCCGTCTGAACCTTTTGGGTAAACGCGTCGATTATTCTGGTCGTTCGGTTATCGTCGTTGGTCCCGACCTCAAATTACATCAGTGTGGTTTGCCGAAGTATATGGCTCTCGAACTCTTCAGACCTTTTATTATTTCCGAACTTATCAAGAAGGAGCTGGCTTACAACGTACGTGGAGCCGGGCGACTTATCGATGAAGCTCTGCCTGAGGTTTGGGCTATTCTTGAAGAGGTAATCAAGGGTAAATATGTACTCTTGAACCGAGCTCCTACTCTTCACCGATTGGGCATCCAAGCTTTCCAGCCGATTCTGGTTGAGGGAAGTGCTATTCAGGTGCACCCTCTTACTTGTAATGCTTTTAATGCCGATTTCGATGGCGACACTATGTCAGTCCATGTTCCTCTTTCTGAAGAGGCACAGATGGAAGCCAAGGAAATCATGGCCGCCAATAAAAACATCTTGAAGCCGGGAAGCGGCGATCCTACTATTTCGAACAAACCCCTCGATATTATTCTGGGTTGTTATTGGATGACAAAAGACGTATCGGGAGAAAAAGGGGAGAACATGATTTTTGAGGATCCAAACAGTGCCATCATTGCTTACAACTTCAGTGCTGTTAGTTTACGCGCTAAGATTAAAGTTCTAGGCAACGATTCTCTGAAGTACGCACAATTCGGAGGTAAGATTTTCGAAACTACCATTGGTAAAATCCTCTTCAACTTCGTATTGCCTCCAGATTATCCTTTTGTCAACTATGAAGTAACTAAGAAGAAATTAGTTCAGCTTGTCGACGATCTTACTAAAATTTATGGCATAGGATCTGTACCGGCCATCATGGATAAAATAAAAGAATTTGGTTTTCGTTACGCTACTGTTTCTGGTACTACTTGGGCCATGTACGACATCAATGTGCCGGAGGAAAAGCACGCTGTTATTGAAGGGGCTTTGAAGAAAGTGGAGGAAGTTTCTAATCAGTACGATCAAGGTTTGGTTTCGGAAGAAGAGAAGAAAATAAAAAATATTGAAATTTGGACAGCCGCTAAAGACGATATTGAGAAGAAAGTGCAGGATTCGCTTGATAAAACAGGCTCTGTTTACGATCTAGTCAATTCTGGAGCCAGAGGTTCCTTCGGACAGCTTACTCAGATGATTGGTATGAAAGGACTTATCGTGAACACTGCTGGAGAAACTATCGATTTTCCTATCACTTCTTCTTACAAAGAAGGCCTGACTCCGCTTGAATACTTCATCACTACTCACGGTGCTCGTAAGGGTATGACGGACACGGCTCTCAATACCGCTAAAGCCGGTTATCTCACGAGGAGACTTTTCGATGTAGCCCAGGATGCTATTGTTTTGGAAGAGGACTGTAAAACCAAAGAGGGTATTATAATTAGTCGAGAAACCTCTGCAGGTATGGAAGTATCTCTCTCTAAACTGGTCAAGGGCCGCTACCTTTCACATGATGTTCTCGATAAAGAGGGTAAAACTCTGTTTGAAAGGAATCATTATTTAACTAAGGAAGATGCGAAGGCGATAGAAGACGCGGGAGTAGAGAGTGTTACCGTCCGTTCTCCTCTTACTTGCAAAACTTTAAGTGGCGTTTGTATCTATTGCTACGGCTCTGATCTCGGTCGCGATGAGGTTATAGATATTGGTGAAGCTATCGGTACTGTGGCTGCTCAGGCGATCGGCGAGCCTGGTACTCAGCTGACGATGAGGACCTTCCATGCTGGAGGTACCGCATCTGTCGGAGGCGACATTACTCAAGGTTTGCCTCGTGTTGAGGAAATTTTCGAAAATCGTACTCCTAAAAATCCTGCCCTAGTCTCACATATCGATGGTATCGTGTCCGAGATAAAGAGTGACGGTAAAGACAGAACCATAATACTGGCTTCTTCAGGGGCAGAAAAAAGTAAAGCTAAATCAAATCTTGAATATGCCGTAAACTTCAACCGCGTTATCTTGGTGAAGCAAGGGGATGAAATAAAGAAAGGTGATGTTATGACTGATGGTTCCATTGATCTTGATGAATTGTTCAAGTATGCCGGTAAGGAAGCTACCCAGAATTACATCATCGATGAAATTACCAAAATTTATGAGCTTCAGGGAGAGCCAGTTTCTAGGAAACATATAGAAGTTATCATAAGGCAAATGTTTAGCCGTCGTAAAATCAAGAGCCCAGGCGATACCACCTTCTCTTCAAGTGATGTTATTCCTCTTTCTGAAGTGGAAAAAGTAAATAATGTCATGAAGGAGCAGAATAAAGAAGAAGCCAAGACGGAGGCTGTCTTGCTTGGGATATCAGAGGTTTCTTTGACTAGGACTAGTTTCCTCTCATCCGCTTCCTTTGAGCGCACCACCAGGTCTCTTATCACCAACTCACTTCGTGGAGCCGTGGACAACCTTACCGGCCTCAAGGAAAATGTCATCATCGGCCGTGTCATCCCTGCTGGTACCGGTTTCCCAGGTAGCCGCAAGTTCAAGATGATACAAGAATTGCAGGAGAAGTTGGATAGAAGATAATTAATTGAAAGATGGAAAAAAGGAAAGATGGAAAGATTTGGGGAGGGGGAAATTAAAAGATTATGGTTTACAAAAGATTCGAGGAGATAAAAGTGTGGGATGAATCGAGAAACTTTGTAAATGACATATACAATCTTTTCAGAACCCATCAAAAGCTTAGCAAAGACTATTCTCTAGTGGATCAACTAAAAAGAGCCTCATACTCTATAATGCTCAATATTGCTGAAGGCTTTGAGAGAGGATCAAATAAAGAGTTTGCTAACTTCCTTAATATTGCTAAGGGTTCTGCTGGCGAAGTTCGCTCGATTCTCTATATTTTGAAAGATAATCAGTATATAAACGAAAGTGAATTTGAGAATCTTTGTTTGAAGGTCGAAAATATTTCCACCCAGCTTTCAAACTTCAGAAAATTCTTGATTGCTAATATAAAAAAATAAAATGGAAGCAGTTGGAAAAACAAATACCCCATTCATATATCCTTCTGTCGAAAAAGAGATTGGAGAAATCGAGAGAGTGGCTAGAGAATTGAATTTAGGAAAGTCCTTCGCCAATGATTTTTTAGAGAGATCCAAACATACAGAACTTGTAGAACTATCTGAGAATGATTGGTCAAGGCTAGAAAATACAGACTCGTTTGTTATTTCTGTTGGTGATTGGGATTCTGTAGCGAAAAATACCCTCGCCGGTCGGCTGGAAAATCCACGTAATTCAGAATTATTGAAGTCAAAAATTGAATCTGGGGTAGTTCTCGATGCTCCTATTGTTGTAAAGATAGGAGATGTGTTGCATTTAGTTAGTGGCAATACACGTCTTATGGTAGCAAGAGCTTTGGGAATTAGACCGAAGGTATTGATTGTGGACATGAACTAATTTAATCTTTCCATTTTTCCATTTTTAAATCTTTCCTTATGACTTCCTCCCCCGTAGAACAAATAAAAGATCGGCTCGATGTGGTCGAGGTTCTTGGGTCGTATATAAAACTAGATAAGGCTGGTAGAAACTATAAAGCTCGTTGCCCTTTCCACAATGAAAAGACACCCTCTTTTATCGTCTCTCCCGAAAGGCAGTCCTTCTACTGTTTTGGTTGTCAGGCTAAGGGTGATATGTTCGAATTTGTCCAAAAGTTTGAAGGTCTTGATTTTAGGGAAACTCTGAAGCTCCTCGCGGAAAAAGCTGGAGTAGAACTCAAAAATTATGACAACCACGCTCATGGTGAAGAGAAGAATAGAAAAGAAAAAATAATCGAAGTTCTTGATGCAGCTACTACTTTGTATGAAAATCTTTTGGCCAGTGGAAATCGTGTGTCCACAGAAATAATGCGTTATTTAGAGGCCAGGGGGATTAAAAAAGAAACTATAAAGAAATGGCGAATCGGATGGGCTCCAGAAGGGTGGAGAACAGCGCTCACTGGTCTAGGAGAAATGGGATTTAAAGAAAAAGAATTATTAGAGGCAGGATTGATCAAAAAAACTGAAGATGGAAGCAAAACATACGATGTATTTCGAGGCCGAATCATGTTTCCCATCTTTGATCCGAGTGGGGAGGTGATCGCTTTCTCCGGGCGCATCTATAATGATCTCGGCAATTCTCCTAAATATGTCAATACTCCCGAAACTTTAGTTTTCAAAAAATCTGATGTGCTTTATGGTTTACACGAAGCTAAAAGCGAAATACGTCGGCTCGACTATACTGTATTAGTCGAGGGCCAGGTAGACTTAGTTCTCTCACATCAGGCTGGAGTGCGTAATACTGTCGCCAGTTCGGGCACTGCCCTCACGGAATCCCATTTGAAGCGGATTCAGAAATTGTCGAACCGTTGTATTATCGCCTACGACAGCGATCCCGCTGGTCGGAGTGCCGCCAAAAGGAGTGGCGAGCTTGCTCTTTCTCTTGGTATGGAAGTAAAAATTGCTTCTCTGCCTGACGGGGAAGATCCGGGCGATGTTATCTTGAAATCGGGAGATAAGTGGAAAGAGCTCTTGAAATCATCCGTTAATCTGGTAGAATTCGTAATCGACGAAGCGGTACGGAAAAATAAAAAAATTGGTGAACTCCCACGTGAGTTCAATAAGTCCGTAATACCACTTCTATCTTTGATTCAAAGCGAGATGGCCCGCTCTGAATTTGTAACTCTTTCTGCTCGCAAGACTGGCTTGCCAGAGAGTAGTATTTTGGGAGATTTAAAAAAATTTTCTAGTAAGGCCTTACTCTCAAATAATGAGAGAGAGCAAAATAAAGAAACTTCGGTTGAGCCGTTTGTCCTTACTCCGGAAGAAATGCTTGCTGGTATTATCGTTGGTTCTCTTCTTCCAGAAAAAAATCAGGAAGAAATCAGAGAACGGTTTAAGGAAATGTTGGGAGAAGAATTTTTTCGGGAGCTTGTCGAAAATTCAAGATTCGACAAGGATACTCTCATCTTTGAAACTGAGGCTCGTTTCGATGGGTTTGATATAAGCGAAGTTGCTCAGGAGTTACTTACAAGGATAGAAAAAAGCATTCTACTACGACGTCTTTCTGGATTGGGTAGAGAGCTTGATAATGTCGAGAGTGATTCGGAAAGGGATAAATTAAAAGAGGAGGCGCTCTCTGTTTCAAAAAGACTTTCTAATATTTAAATTAAAAATTAATTCATTCTTCGAAAAACCAGATGTCAAAAAAAATAGCTAAAACTAAAAAATATAAAAAACTAAAAACAGCTCGCTTGAAAAAGGTGGTGAAGAAGCCTGCAAAAAAAGCCATAAAGAAAGAGGTAAAATCAAAGAAGCTTAAAAAAGAAGCTCCAGCTCAAAAGGCAAAGAAGTCAGCTATGGATGCCGGTGCTCTTCGCCTCATAGCCAAAGGTAAGGATAGAGGCTTCATTACCTACGATGAAATATTAAAAGAATTTCCAACTGTCGAGAATGATGTCATTTTTCTGGAAGGATTGTATGAAAAACTTTCAGGTTCAGGTATCGATGTGCTCGAAGGAGGCGGTCTTTTGGATGAATCGGCCTCAAACAAAACTCTCGATTATGTAAAAGAAGATGGTACTTATGATTCTATACAGATGTATTTGAAAGAAATTGGTCAACACCAACTCATTACTGGAGCTATGGAAAAAGAGCTGGCTAAAAGAATTGCTCTTGGCGATCTCGAGGCTAAAAATCTTTTAGCTCGTGCCAACCTGCGACTAGTAGTTTCTATCGCCAAAAAATATATTGGCCGTTCTGCCGACCTTACTCTCCTCGATCTTATCCAGGAAGGGAACCTGGGGCTTTTCAAAGCGGTTGATAAATTCGATTGGACCAAGGGTTATAAATTTTCCACCTATGCTACTTGGTGGATTCGACAGGCTATTACTCGTGCTCTTGCCGATCAATCACGCACTATCCGTGTGCCGGTGCATATGGTTGAAACTATTGCTAAATATAAGCAGGTAGTGAGGAGGCTTTCTCAAGATTTGGGTCGCGATCCACTAGCTGAGGAAATTGCGCTGGAAATGAATATCGAACCGGAGAAGGTCTATATGATCGAAAAAATCGATCAAGCCACTGTATCCCTTGAGACTCCAGTAGGGGATGAGGAAGACAAGTCGACTTTAGGAGACTTCATGGCTGATGATAAAATACTTTCTCCTGATCAGGAATCCAATCGTCGCATTATTCGTGACCAACTGATGGAAATTCTAGCCGAGCTTCCGGAAAAAGAGAGGAGAATTATAGAAATGAGGAACGGCTTAGCCGATGGCATCTATCATACTTTGGAAGATGTGGGTAAAGAGTTTGGGGTTACTCGTGAACGTATCCGTCAAATCGAAGCCAAAGCTCTGGAAAAAATGCGTCAGCATGAAAAGGCAAACCGTCTTCAGAATTATTTATAAAAAGTGATAGCGGGCGGGCCTTGAGGGTCCGCCCGCTGTGTTACTGCTCGACGACCTCCAATACATCGTCGAACCTGAGGTTTCTGCCGCTGATGCCCGTCCAGAAGTTTCTTCGGGCTAGTTTCAGAAAGTCGGCTTCTTGACCTGGGGCCAAGCTTACCTCTATCGTCTCGGGGTCGTGGGTCACTATCGTTATTACCCTGAGAGTCCTGACCAAGGCGCTCTCGATCTGTTCCTTGTGGGTGCTCCACCCAAATCTGATCTTTAGCCGCATTGTGTGCTGCCTCCTGACTACTATTATATCATATCTACAGTATTTTGCAAGCAAGAGCGACGTGCTATAATCTTTAGGTGAAAGAGGCTTCAAAAAATCAAATTCTCCTGATCGTGGCGGCGATAATGTTATTAGCTTTGGTTGGTTGGGGTGGTTTTAAATTTTATAAAACTGCAGAGAATTTGAAGATGACTAAAGTCGAACTTGCGAGCACTACTGCTGCTCTCCTAACTAAAACATCAGAAGGTGTTGTTCTTAATGATGCTCTTTATTCAGAACAGCAAAAAAATTCATATTTTGAAAATCAAATAAAAGAAATTGCGGGTACTGTAGGAGTGTTGGACAAACTTTCGAAAACCGATAAAGAGCTTTTGCAGAAGTATTCCAAAGTATATTTCTTGAACGAACATTATGTACCACAGTCGCTTGCTACGATTACCCCTATATATGTGAATGAAGAAAATAGATCGTATAAAATCCACTCAAAAATATTATCTTATTTAGAAAACATGATGCGGGAGGCTGAAGTGGCCAACACTCCTATACGAATCGTCTCTGCTTATCGCTCATATGATGAGCAGGTAGCATTGAAGGGAAATTATCAATTTACGTATGGCACTGGAGCCAATACCTTTTCTGCCGATCAGGGATACTCTGAGCATCAACTTGGCACAACTGTTGATTTTACTACAGTGAAATTAGGAGGAAATTTTAACCAGTTTGCTGATACTCTTGGCTATAAATGGCTTTTAGATAACGCTTATAAATATGGTTTTATACTTTCGTATCCGGAAAATAATTCTTACTATCAGTTTGAGCCGTGGCATTGGAGGTTCGTTGGTAAAAGTTTGGCTATGATGCTTTACGAAGAAAAACAAAACTTCTACGATGTCGATCAGCGCAAAATCGACGCTTATTTAGTAAAAATATTTGATTAATCTTGCGGTATGTATAAAAACGATGAGCGCGCGGATGGCCGCGCGCTCTAGCTTGTTTTGGACTCGATAAACTTCTTGAGTCCGAGCTCAACTACTCTGTATTGGAAGTATTCCTCTTGGGAACCGAGCCACTGTTATGCCTCGATTCCTTCGGGGAGCACCTTGTACAGTTGCCGATCGGTCTCTGCCGTTCTTCCCCAGTCACCCTTGTCGTAGTGTTTTACTACTGCGACAAGAATATCCCAGAATTTCTCGCAGAGGTCTAAGTATCCCAGCCCCTCCAAATCTCTGTCTGGATCATGAGGCATTACCTGGGGGCTTTTGGGGTTACTTAATGCGCTACGTTCTCGCATGTAGCGCTCGATCAGGCTGGCGGCTCTGGTGGGCGGGACCTTTTCAGGTTCAATCCCGAGAATGGTTCGGTATAGAGGTGGGTCGTTCGACCAGCATCTCTCTTTACCTTTTTTGTCCCGGTGTTCTCTTATTGCCCACCGGAACTGGACTATAGCGATTTTTGTCACGGCCTTATCCTTGAGTAGGGGGAGAGCCGCTATATGAGCGTGTGTTAATAGCATAACCTTCTCCTTCCCGAAGAGTCGGGCAACTTTCTGCCTCTAGAATAGCAAATTATAATCTACATTGCAATACGTTTATTTCCTTTCGTCAAAATCTAAACAGACCGAATTCATGCAAAAACGTTTGCCTGTGGGGGTTGGGCCGTCTTCAAATATATGGCCCAGGTGCGAGTTGCACTTACTACAAACTACTTCGGTTCTGCTCATGCCGTGTGATTCATCGTGAATCAGATTAACTGAACCAGAGAGAGCTTCATCAAAAGAAGGCCAGCCGGTACCTGAATCAAATTTAGTATCCGAAGCAAAAAGTTTATTACCACATACTACACACTTATACATACCGCTTCTTTTCTCATGCAGCAATTCACCAGTAAACGGCGCTTCCGTCCCTTTCTCCCTCAACACCTTATATTGCTCCTCCGTCAATTTTTTCCTCAATTCTTCTTCGTCCATATTTATATTTTAGCAAAATTATACCCCATCCCCGGATGTATTTGATTTTGATTTATCTCTTACTTATGACACTCTTTTTATATACATCTAAATGTTCCAGAGCGATGCCGGTGCCGAGGGCTACGCAGTAAAGGGCGTCTTTAGCTAGAGCCGCTTTGACCCCGATGCGGCGTAGGACGAGTTCGGGGAAGTTGCGAAGTTGGGAGGAACCGCCGGTCATGATGATGCCGTAGTCGATAATATCGGCAGAAAGTTCTGGAGGAGTTTCTTGCAGGACATCTTTAATCGCTTTGATAATATCGCGCAGTTCTTTGCCGATCGCTCTTACTATCTCATTTGTTTTTATTTCTACTGTTCTGGGTAAGCCTGATATCAAGTCCCGACCTTTTACATCCATCACTAAATCTTCTTCCAATGGGATAGCCGAACCAATTTTTATCTTTACATCCTCAGCCGTTTTGTCCCCGATAGATAGGTTAAAATTTTTCTTTATGTAATCGGCGATAGCCTGATCGATTTTGTTCCCAGCACATTTTACAGAGTTGGCTGCGACAATGCCTCCCATGGAAATGACAGCTACGTCAGTTGTGCCTCCTCCGATGTCGACTATCATGTGACCTCGTGCTTCGTGGATGGGGATACCGGCGCCGATCGCCGCTAGAATCGGCTCTTTTACAACATAGGCATTTTTGGCTCCAGCTTTTATGGCTGCTTCGATCACCGCTCTGCGTTCAGTCGATGTTACTCCTGCGGGAACTGAAATAAGGACATCAGGTTTTATAAAGGTCCATTTACCTAGAGCTTTGTTTATATAATATCGGAGCATGGCTTCTGTTACTCGGTAATCAGCGATGACCCCATCCTTCATCGGCCTGTAGGCGATGACATTGTCGGGAGTACGCCCAATCATGGTCTTGGCCTCAGCTCCCACAGCTAGTATTTTATTGTCCTGCTCCGATACTGCGACAACTGACGGCTCGTTTAGGACGATACCTTTTCCAGGAAGGAAAACGAGGGTATTTGCCGTACCCAAGTCGATGCCGAGCCTTTTATTGAATATGCCCATGTGCAAGCAATACTACACAAAATTGTCGAAAGTCGAAAGTACGTATAGACTTGAAGCAAATGTGGATTATCGAAGTTATCCCAATAAAAAAAGGCTTTGGCAAGGATGGCCTTTCTTACTTCTCGTCCGTTTCGATGGAAGAAGGGAGTATCGTCAAAATACCTTTAAGAGGTAAAACGGTTTCTGGCATCGTCACTGCTTGCACCCCTGCCGCCAAGGCAAAGGCCGAATTAAAATCATCCTCTTTTTCTTTGCGGAAAATTTCTAGTATATCGGCTAAGTATTTTTTTGAAGATGAATGGATCGCGGCTGCCAAAAAAACAGCTAATTTTTTTGCTTATTCTTTAGGTTCGACCATCGCCGCTCTTTCTCCTGTTTCGGTACTTGATAATATTTCAAAATTATCACAGAAGGCAAAAAAGGATAAAGTAAAAAGTACAAGTATTAAATTAAAAACAGAAGTACTCTGCATCCAAAGTGAGGATGAGGAACGTTTCGGCCATTATCGGGCCGCTATCCGCGAAGAGTTTGCTCGAGGTCACTCAGTATTTTTTGTACTCCCTACGATTGAAGATGTTTATGTGGCCGAAGAAGAGTTGCAGAAGGGTATAGCCGATTACACTTTTTCTTTTCATTCCGATCTCGCTTTTCCCGAAATACTGAAAAGGTCGAAAGCAGTTTCCAAAGTGAAGCATCCGGTTCTCGTGGTCGTGACTCCCCAGTGGCTCTTTCTTAAAAGGGAGGATCTCGGCACCGTAATTTTAGATAGTGAAAATAGTTCTGGCTGGAAAACTCTGGGCAGGCCGTATCTCGATATGAGGAAATTTGCCGAATTTTTCGCCAGAGAAAAAGGAGTGAGGTTTATTTTGGGCGCCGACATCCTACGAGTGGAAACTCTGCATCGATACAAACAGGAGGAAATTTTTGCCTTCGAATCAGTGAAATTCAGGTTTTCTTCTTTGGCAGAGTCAGCTCTCATTAGTATGGTAGGGAAGGATGTGGAGAAACAGAAGAAGTTTAGGACTACTTCGCCCGAACTTATGGCTATGGTCAGTGCTGCTAAGGACGAAAAGAAAAATATATTTATTTACGCTACGCGCAAAGGTCTTTCTCCGATCACGGTGTGTAGCGATTGCGGGGAAAACGTCGTTTGTCACAATTGCGCTTCTCCTATGGTTCTGTACAAGCGCGCCAGTGTCAATGTTTTTCGTTGTCATCAGTGTAGTAGCGAAAGGAGTGCAAAAGAAATTTGTAAAAACTGTGCTTCGTGGAGGCTCCAGCCTCTAGGGGTCGGTATAGAAAATATTATTGATGAGATAGAGACATCTTTTCCTGAAGTAAATATTTTACAAATTAGTCGGGATGTCGCTACCCAATCCAGAGCTTCGCAGATTGCTGATAAATTTTATAAAACCCCGGGAACGATTTTAATAGGGACCGAGATGGCTCTTCACTATTTGCGTCAAGGCCAGGTCGATTTTACGGCTGTAGCTTCGATTGATTCGCTTTTTTCTGTCCCCGATTTTAGGATCAGAGAAAAAATATTTCATATTGTGGCCAGAGTGAGGAATCTAGCCCGGGAAGCCTCTATCGTACAGGTGCGCAAGGCTGAGAGGAATACTCTAGAGCTTGCTTTGAGTGGTAATGTTCTTGATTTTTATAAAATGGAAATTGATGATAGGGAAATTTTACAGTACCCTCCATTTTCAGTATTTATAAAGATTACGGTGCGTGGTACTAAAATTACGGTTGAAAAGGAAGCTCATTTCTTAGAAGAATATTTCAGGAAATGGCAGCCGACTATTTTTGACTCTCGTTCCGAGAGGCGCGATAGTCAAGCTGCCTTAAACTGTGTGTTAAAAGTTCCAAAAACGGATTATCCCGATCCTGATTTAAGCTCTAGGCTCCTCTCTTTGCCTCCTCAGTTTGAGATCAAAGTCGACCCTGACAATTTATTGTAGAAATGTTAGATTTTAAGCATGGACGAAATTATCCAGAAGGAGAACCCTATTTTAAGGAAAAAATCAGAGGAAGTGTTGGTAGGTGATATTCCTTCTAAGAAGATTCAAAAAATTATAGCTTCGATGAAAGAAGCTCTCGAGAGCCAGGAGGATGGGGTGGCTATCGCCGCTCCTCAAATAGGCAAGAACCTAAGAATTTTTGTTATGTCTAAAAGGGTATTTGATCTTGTCGGTACTAAGCCCCAAGTTGACAAGCCCTTTGGAGACGCTGTTTTTGTTAATCCTAAAATTACCAAGTTATCACGAAAAAAAATAGAACAAGATGAGGGTTGTCTCTCGGTCCGGTATTTGTACGGTAAAGTAATGAGAGCCGAGAAAGCTACTATAGAGGCATATGATGAATGCGGTAAGAAGTTTGTTTCCGGAGGTTCGGGGTTGGTCGCTCAAATATTTCAGCACGAGTGTGACCATCTCGATGGAGTTCTTTTTATCGACAAAGCAAAGGATCTGCAAGAAATTCCTCCCGAAGTAGAAAAACCACTGAAATGAAATTTGTATTTTTTGGATCAAGCCAGTTTTCTGTTTATGTTCTCGAAGAGCTAGAAAAATCTAGTGTTTTGCCGAGTCTTATCGTCACTGTTCCAGACAAACCCAAAGGTAGGAAATTGATTTTGACTGCGAATGTGGTGAAAACTTGGGCACAAGAAAAAAATATCCCAGTCATTACAGAAATTAATAAAGAAAAATTGAAAGCCGAAAATGCGGATTTCTTTTTGGTAGCAGCTTATGGCAAGATTTTGAAAAAAGAGATTTTTGATATCCCAAAATTTAAAACTCTCAACATCCATCCTTCTCTCCTCCCCAAATATCGCGGAGCTTCGCCTATGATTTCTCAGATTCTAAATGATGCCGGAGGTCCCGAGAGTAGCGAGGGAATGGGCACTTCTATTATGCTGATTGACGAAGGGATAGATACCGGGCCGATATTATCACAACGTAAAATTGTATTTGGTATTCCTCCACCTGCTAAGGAAGGAGGCCCGCCCGAAACGACTGTTTCAGTCGGGCGGGTGGCCGAAGAGCCGGAGGGGGTTTTTAATAGAAGTGAGGTATTAGATATCGAGGAATTAGAACTTTTGATGGCCAAAGGAAGTGTTGATTTATTTGTAGAAATTATAGAAGATTATTTGAACGAAAAAATTGAACCTAAACCTCAAAATAATGCTGACGCCACTTACTGTCATAAAATCAGAAAAGAAGATGGGCTTTTGGATTTGGAGGGAGATGCTCGTAAGAATCTTTTAAAAATCAAAGCGTTTGCAGTTTGGCCTCGCACTTATTTTATAAAAAATGGTAAAAGAATAATCGTCACAGATGCTAGGGTTGAAGATAATAAACTGGAAATTATCCGTGTTATTCCTGAAGGCAAAAAAGAAATGCCCTACGAGGACTTTTTGAGAGGAAACATGTAAAATTAAAGAAATATAAAAAATGTATCTCAAGTCTTTAGAAATATCAGGTTTTAAGAGCTTTGCTAAGAAAAGTAGTCTTGATTTCAAGTCGGCTGTAACAGCGATTGTCGGTCCTAATGGAAGTGGTAAGAGTAATGTGGCCGAAGCCTTTCGGTTTGTGCTGGGGGAACAGTCTATAAAAAGCATGAGAGGCAAAAAAGGTGAAGATTTGATTTGGAATGGTAGTGAGGAACAGCCGCGGGCTAACAGAGCTCTAGTCAAAGCGATTTTCGATAATAAAAAAAAGATTTTTAATTTAGATTTTGATGAAGTGAGTATCGAAAGAGTAGTTAACCGCGATGGTGTTAATGAGTATTCTATAAACGGTACTCAAGTTCGTCTGAAAGATGTTTTAGAGCTTTTGGCGGGAGCCCATGTTGGCGCTTCTGGCCATCATATTATTTCTCAGGGAGAGGCGGACAGGATTTTGACATCTAGTATCAAGGAGAGAAGATCCATGATAGAGGATGCTCTGGGACTAAAAGTTTATCAGTATAAAAGAGTCGAGAGTGAACGCAAACTTGAAAAAACTTTTGAAAATATTTCTCAAGTGGAGTCTCTCCGTAGGGAAATAGCTCCCCATCTACGATTTCTGAAGAAGCAAATGGAAAAAATCGATAAAGCATTGGAAGTAAAGGATGGACTTACGCAGATATACAGGGAATATTTAAAAAGGGAAAGTGTTTTTATCGAGTATGAAAAAGCAAACTTAGCTCTTGAGAAAAAACCTTTATTTGAAAGGCAGGAGAGTCTGAAAAAAAATACTGAAAATCATAAAATATTTGAGATAGAAGCTAATATAAAAAAAGAGAGACAGGAGAAGGACACTCTCTCTCGAGAGGCAGGCAGGTTGGAAGGTGAGATAGCAGCCAGTCAAAAATTGATTGATAAAACAAGACGAGAAATAAATGAGAGAGAAAATATTACCATTTCTATAAAAGAAATTGAAAAATTGTTTCAAGAAATTGAGATAGTGAATGAGATAGTAGAGATAAAAAAGATAATAAGGGGGTTTCTTGATAGTAAAAGGGTCATAAACGGAGAGTCTCTCTTGAAAGAGGCCGAGGAATCGGTACTAGATTTAAAAAGGAGGAAGGAAGAAATAGAACGACAAATCCAAGAAAAAGAATCAAACATCAGAAATCTAGAAAGTTTGGAAAGAGAAGTTTTACAACTTTCTTCTCAGGCTGATGTTATCAAATCCCAAATTGAATCTCTTCATAATAAAGAAGAGAGATTACGCGCCATTGAGGGGGATTTCTTGCGTGAAGTAGAGGAGGCTAGTGTGCTTTTAGGTGTTGCTGTTACTGGATTTAATAATCTTGATATTAGTCGAGAACAAATATTAGGTGAAGAACGAAAAGTTCAAGAAGAAAGGAGGAGGGAAGTAGAGAGGATGAAAATACGATTGGAAGAGCTCGGGGCCTCTGGAGGTGAGGATACAGTAAAAGAATTTAGAGAAGCAACTGAGAGAGATGCTTTTTTGGAACGGGAACTTGCTGATCTTTATAAATCATCTGATTCTTTGAAAACGATGATAGCCGAATTGCAAGATAGGCTTAATACAGAATTTAATCAAGGTATAAGCAAAATAAACTCAGCTTTTCAAAACTTCTTTGAATTAATGTTTGGCGGGGGAACCGCTCGTCTTGAACTTGTCCAAGAAAAAAGCCAAGTTGAGGGAGATTTGGAAGAAGGCTTTGCCCCGAGAAACTCGATCGAAGAGAAGAGCGAAGTGGGGATAGAGATAGATGTTTCGCTACCCAAGAAGCGTATACGAGGTCTCAATATGCTCTCGGGAGGGGAAAGGGCTCTTACTTCTATTGCTTTGCTTTTTGCCATGTCCCAGGTCAATCCACCTCCATTTATTATTTTAGACGAAACCGATGCTGCACTGGACGAAGCAAATTCTAGAAAATACGGTGATATGATAGCTGCTCTTTCTAAGTATTCTCAGCTCATCCTCATCACTCACAACCGCGAAACTATGTCCCGTGCTGGTGTCATTTACGGCGTCACTATGGGCAGCTCTGGCATCTCCAAACTTCTCTCCATCGAATTTGCTGAAGCTGTCGCGGTGGCGAAGTAAATGATAGTCTGTAAGAAATGTCACCTATTCGTTTTGAGATAGAAAAGAAAATCCCAAATTCCCTCGGGCGGGCCGGTAGGTTGAGTACACCTCATGGAGATATTTTGACTCCTGCTTTTGTAGCAGTCGGAACGAAAGGGACAGTGAAATCGCTTACTCCAGAAGAGATAAGAGAAGCGGGAAGTCAGGTCGTGCTTGCAAATACTTATCATCTCTATCTGCAGCCAGGGGATAAGATAATTAAAGAGGCAGGAGGATTACATAAATTTATGAATTGGGGTGGCCCCACTTTCACTGATTCTGGCGGTTTCCAAGCTTTCTCTCTCGGTGTAGCTTATGGTAACGGGATAGGGAAGTTTATAGCCGCAAATGAACCTGATCAGGAGATAATGGAAAGATTGAAAGAAGAAAATAAGCCCGCCCGCCTCGATAACGAGAGCGTTTCGGGCGGGGAAAAATTAGCAGAAAGAAAATCGAAGGTAACAGAAGAAGGAGTGGAATTTGTATCAGTGCTCGATGGCAGTAAACATTTTATGTCACCGGAAGACTCTATAAGAATTCAGAATGACATTGGAGCTGATATGATATTTGCTCTGGACGAATTTACTTCTCCTCATGCCGATCACGCAAAGATAAAAGCGACTATTGAAAGGACAGAAAGATGGGCGAAGAGGTGTTTGGAGGCGCATAAGAAGGGCCTCACCCCCGACCCCTCTCCCAAGGAGAGGGGGGATCGCTTCGGTTGGGATACTGCGATTAAGCTTAAGTTTAGGAACTTACAGGAGCAAGCACTTTTATTTAGAAAGAACCCAACAGAAGCTGAAAAGATTTTATGGGAGCGTTTGAGAGGCAATTTCAATGGTCTTCATTTTAGGAGACAACATGTTGTGGGACATTTTATAGTAGATTTTGTGTGTTTGGCTAATGGATTAGTCATTGAAGTTGATGGTGATATTCACGATGATCAAGTAGAGAGAGATCAAGAAAGGACAAATTTCTTAGAACAATCCGGTTTTAAAGTTGTTAGATTCAGAAATGAAGAAGTTCTGAATAATGTCGACGTTGTTATAAAACAGATTATCGGCATTTTGAAAGCCCTCCCCTTGGGGGAGGGTTTGGGAGGGGCCTCTTCCCAAGCTCTCTTCGGCATCGTCCAGGGCGGTCGGCATGAGGATTTGCGCAAGCAGTCGGCCAAGTCGATCGGTAATATGGATTTCGATGGTTTTGGTATTGGCGGTACTTTCGTGAAAGAAGATATGGCGACGGCAGTGCATTGGGTAAACGAAGTTTTGCCAGAAGAAAAACCACGACACCTTCTCGGGGTGGGGGAGCCTGTGGATTTAATTTTAGGCGTGGAAGAAGGTTGTGATACTTTCGATTGTGTTGCTCCCACCCGTATTGCTCGCAACGGTACTCTTTATACTCGCAACGGAAAAATAAATATTACAAACGCAAAATACAGTAATTTTTTTGAGCCGATAGAAAAGGGTTGTGGCTGTTATACTTGCAAGAATTATACGTGTGCTTATGTGTCGCACTTATTTCGGGCTAAAGAAATGCTTGCGGCCACTCTCGCTAGTATCCACAATCTCTATTTTTTGAATAATCTCATGACTGAAATTCGGCAGAGCATTCTAGATGGTAAATTTACTGAATTAAAAGAAGAATTTTTAGGTAAGTATAAATCTTAATTTCTTGCTATCATTGAAGGCTTATTTATATGCACGGTAAATTCAAAATAAAAAGTACCCATAAACCTGCTGGGGATCAACCGAAGGCTATAGAGAGTTTAGTGAAAGGATTGAAGAAAGGTTTGAGCAGTCAGACCCTTTTAGGTGTAACGGGAAGCGGTAAGACATTTACGATGGCTAATGTCATAGAAGCCGTGCAAAAACCGACTCTTGTCATTGCTCATAATAAGACATTAGCTGCTCAATTAGCTCAAGAGTATCGAGAATTTTTTCCCGATAACGCTGTGCATTATTTTGTCTCTTATTACGATTTCTACCAGCCAGAAGCCTATATGCCAGTCACCGACACTTATATAGAGAAAGAGGCCATGATCAATGAGGAAATAGAAAGATTGCGTCATGCTTCGACTCAGGCACTCTTGACCAGGAAAGACGTGATAATAGTCGCTTCAGTATCGTGCATTTATGGTTTAGGCAGTCCTGAAGAATACGAAAAAGTAAACCTTAAAATAATAAAAGACCAAAAAATTGCTCGGGGAGATTTTATGCGCAATCTGATAGCTATACATTATGAAAGGACTACCCTCGATCTGAAATCTGGCTTTTTTCGGGCTCTTGGGAATACAATCGAGGTCATTCCAGTCTCAGAGAATAATATTTACAGAATAGAAATTGCAGAAGACAGGATCCAAAAAATCCAGAAGATAGATGCTATCACTAGACAAGTAATAGAAGAGCCAGAAACATTTTATTTGTTTCCTGCAAAACACTTTATTACGAGTGACGAGAAGCTCAAGGTTGCATTCAAAACTATAAAATCCGAACTAAGCGATCAACTAAAGAAGTTTGAAAAAGAAGGCAAAATTCTAGAAGCCGATAGGCTGAAAAGAAGAACAAGTTATGATCTCGCTATGATAAAAGAGATAGGCTATTGTAATGGTATTGAAAATTATTCTCGTCATTTTGATGGGAGATCAGTCGGTGAACCAGCTCACACTCTTCTATCGTATTTTCCACGCACTTCCGATGGAAAGTCCGATTTTCTCACTATAATAGATGAGTCGCATGTTACTGTTCCTCAAATCGGAGCGATGTACGCTGGGGATCAAGCGAGGAAAGCAACATTGGTGGAACATGGTTTTAGATTGCCATCAGCGAAAGATAATCGTCCTCTCAGGTTTGAAGAGTTTGAACAGAGAGTGGGACAAGTAATTTATACTTCAGCTACTCCTGCCAAATATGAAATCGAACATAGTCAAAACGTCGCCGAGCAGGTTATTCGACCAACTGGTCTTATTGATCCAGAGGTAAGCATCCGGCCGATCACGGGAAGTTACCAAGGGTCACCCTTGGCCGGAGCCCTTGGGCCAAAGGTGACCCTTGGTAACCAAGCAAGATATCAGGGCCAAATCCAAGATTTCATTAAGGAAGCTGAAAAGGATGTAAAAAAGGGGGGTAGAGCTATTGCCACTACTCTTACTAAGAAGATGGCTGAAGACCTTTCAGAATACTTGAAGGATAAAAAAATAAAAGCAGAGTACTTACATAGCGATATTAAAACAATAGAGAGAATAGAGATACTAACAAAATTTAGGAGGGGTTCAAAGAATGGAGGGTTTGATGTGCTTGTGGGTGTAAATCTTTTGCGGGAAGGACTCGACCTGCCAGAAGTTTCCTTCATCGGAATTTTGGATGCCGATAAAGAAGGTTTCCTGCGAAGCGAAACTTCACTTATTCAAATCATCGGTCGTGCCGCCAGGAATGTGGACGGTAGAGTCGTCCTTTATGCTGATCGTGTCACTGGTTCTATGGAAAGAGCAATAGGGGAAACCAATCGTCGTCGAGCTATTCAGCTTGAATACAATGAAAAGCATGGTATTACTCCGCAAACTATCATAAAAGAAATCAAAGATATTACTGATCAACTTCAAAAAGGGCACAGAGAGGTGGTGGGGGCGCTCCTCAAAATTGATTCTAAAAATAAAAATATTCCAAAACTTATCCGCACCAAAGAAAAACAAATGAATGCCTCGGTCAAAATCCTTGACTTCGAAACTGCCGCTATCCTCAGGGATGAAATAAAAGAGCTAGAGAAAATAGCCTCTAAGTAGTAAAATACAAAGGTATATATCTTGAAATTAAAAATTAAAAATTTTACACTATGTCCTTAAAATCTGGGGTGGGTATCAGTCAAGGAGATGATTCATATACTGTCGGAGCCAATGCTTGTCAGGACGCTATAAATAATTTAGGGGAAAGCGACCCAAGCCTCCTCATCGTATTTTCTTCTGTAAAGTACGATCAGCAAAAAATGCTTGATGGGGTGCGTTCGGTTAGTCCTAAAGCACTTCTCGTTGGTTCCTCTACTGCGGGAGAAATTACTACTAATGGTCCTGCTAAGTATAATTCTGTCGCGGTGATGGCCATCAAATCCTCCGATATTAAATTTTACGCTGGGGTAGGGGAGGATATCGCGAGTGGTGCGAGGGAGGCTGGCAGGAGAGCAGCAGATGCAGTAAAGGCTTTAGCGCAGGAACCGCTGAAAACATTCATGATGATTCCCGATGTACTCGTGGGTAATGGAGCTGAAATAGTGCGAGGGGTGCTCGATTCTTTAGGAGAGCATTTTCCTGTCGTCGGCGGGGCTTCTGGTGATGATTTCGAATTTAAAAAAACCTATCAGTATTTGAACGACAAGGTTTATTCCGGGGTGATTATTGGCCTAGGACTTACCGGTAACTTCAAAATAGGCATAGGAGTGAAGCATGGCTGGATACCGGTAGGTGAACCTCTAAAAGTAACTAAATCTTCTGGTTCGATCCTACATGAACTTGATGGCAAGCCAGCTATAAAAATTTATGAAGATTATTTTGGTGAGGACGAAGCTAAATCTTTACGCACCGAAACTCTTGCCAAGCTTGCCATTACTTATCCTTTGGGTATGAAAGTAGAAGGCAGTGATGAACTCTTGATTAGAGATCCAATAACAGTCGATGCTGCAGGTTCCATCACTTGTGCGGCAGAAATACCAGAAGGCTCTGATATCCGCCTTATGGTTGGTAGTCGTGAAGAAGCTGTAAAGGTGGCTAAGGCTGCAGCCATAAGTGCAGTAGAGCAGCTTGGTGGTGAAAAACCAAAAGCTGTCATTATCTTCAACTGTATTGCTCGCAGTAAACTTTTTGGTGATCGTTCGGGAGAAGAAATAGATGCTATACAAGAAGCCGTAGGAACGGACGTTCCCCTAATCGGTTTCTATACCTATGGTGAGCAGGCGCCTCTTGGAGGTGAGGTGCGTAATATAGAAAAGTGTAACCCCGCATTCCATAACGAGACGGTAGTTATTTGTGTTTTAGCTGATTAAAATCTATGGATTTATTTTCTTTATTTGTTAAAGAAAACGTAGCTATTGTCATCGGGGCTATCATCACATGTATCTTTATATACAAATTTTCCACTGAATCTAGACTTCGAAGTCTGCGAGACAAGGTAACCAAACTTGAAGAAGTTTCCAAGGATCACAGTAAAAGTGCCACTCTCCTTATTAGGCGTGATTTGGAATTGCAAAGAGCGACTGAAAAAATGCGGGAGTTGGACAAAATAAAATCAAACTTTATCTCGGTTGTGGCACACCAACTACGCACTCCGCTCTCTGGTATTAAGTGGACTTTAAACATGATTATTTCTGGAGAACTAGGGCCTATAAATAATGAACAAAAAACTTTTCTGCTCAAGAGCTATGAAAGTAATGATAGGATGATAAATTTAGTCAATGATATGCTCGGGGCCGACAGGGTGCAGTCAGGCAAAGTGCATTACAATTTTAGGTATATCGATATTCTTGATCTTTTAGATAATGTGCTTTTTGAAATGTCCTCTCAGGCTCATAAAAAAAACGTCTCAGTGGAATTTAATGAAAAAATAGCTTTTCTGCCCAAAGTTTGTGTCGATCCGGATACGATGCGAGCAGTATTCCAGAATTTGCTTGAGAACTCTATAAAATATACAATTGATGGAGGTAAGATAATTATAGGAGCGAAGACAGAAGGCAAAAACGTCCTCATAGAAATTAGCGATAACGGTATCGGTATCCCTAAGGTTGAACAAAACAATGTCTTCAATCGTTTTTTTAGAGCTACTAATGCTGTTAAAAAAGAAACAGATGGTTCAGGTTTGGGCTTATTTATTGCCAAGTCTGTAGTAGAAAAGCATGGAGGCAAGATCTGGTTTGAGAGCGAAGAAGGTCAGGGCACTAAATTTTTCTTCACCATACCAATCACTTAATTTATTTTAATGTTACAGAATATGAAAAAAATACTTATAATAGAGGACGATTCCTTTTTGGGTGATGTTTTGGTGCAAAAACTAAAAGGTGAAGGTTTTGAGGTTTCTCTCGCTCGAGATGGTGCAGAAGGATTGAAAGACATAAGAGAAATAAAACCTGACTTAATCCTGCTAGACATTGTTCTTCCAACCATGAATGGATACGAAATACTTGAAGCCAAACAGGCTGATAAAGAAATATCGACTATTCCTGTTATCGTCATTTCTAACTCTGGTCAACCCGTCGAGATAAGTAGAGTCCTTTCTCTGGGAGTGAAGGATTATTTAGTGAAAGCCCAGTTCGATCCTCAAGAAGTAGTTTCGAAGGTGAAGTCGCAACTCATCAAGGGTAATGAGGCTGCAGGTTCTAAAACTTCTGGAGAATTACCTCGGGGGGCCGCTGCTCTTGCCGGTAAGAAGGTTATGTGGGTGGAAGATGATAAATTTCTTTCCGATATTATTGCTCGAAAGCTCTCTTCAACCGGCTGTACGCTCTTTCATGCTCCTGATGGTGAAGCCGCTTTAAAATTGATAGCTGAGCAAATGCCGGATATAATTATGCTCGATGTTCTTCTCCCGGGTATGGATGGATTTGAAGTATTACATCGTATTAAAGCTGATCCTAAAACAAGTAAGGTTCCAGTTATAATGCTTTCAAACTTGAATCAAAAGGTCGATATCGATAAGAGTAAGGAGTTGGGGGCAGCTCAATTTTTGGTCAAAGCTACCATGTCTCTCGATGAAATTATCGAGAATATTCGTCTTATTCTTAAATAGAAAGAGGTTTTTTTCTGTGTTATACTGCTGCACATATACCCCCTAAAGCGAAGAGAGGGGTGTTGTTTTGTACCCATGAATAAAAATATAAACAATAAAAGAGAAGTAAGAAAAGAGGAACTACTTATAGTAAAAGGAGCTCGTACCCACAATCTCAAAAATATTACAGTAGAAATGCCACGTAATAAGATGGTGGCTTTCACTGGTCTTTCTGGTTCGGGCAAATCTTCTCTCGCGTTTGATACTATATTTGCTGAAGGCCAGCGGCGTTATGTGGAGTCACTTTCTTCTTATGCTCGTCAATTCTTGAGGCAAATGGCTAAGCCTGATGTGGATGAAATATCGGGCCTTTCTCCCGCCATATCGATCGATCAGAAATCGCGTTCCAACAATCCTCGTTCTACCGTAGCTACAATTACGGAAATCTATGACTATTTACGCGTCCTGTATTCACGCATTGGTCGGCCGCACTGCCTGACTTGCGGAGAGGAAATTAAACGCTTATCAAATGATGAGATCAAAAATTTTATTCTTGAAAAGGTTTCAAAAACGGAAAAGAAAGATTTATCTTCTCAGAAAGTCCTCGGATCTCCGAAGAAAACTTCGGCCAGACTTTCTTCTAAGACAAATTTTCCTTTTCCTATTTATTTAGAACTTTTTGCTCCGATAGTAAGAGGTAGGAAGGGAGAGTACTACCAACTTCTTTACGATATGCTTGGTAAAGGTTACACAGAGGCTGTGATAGATGGTAAGCGTCAGAGTTTGCGAGAAAGAATAGAACTTTCAAAAACAAAACGTCACGACATTTCTGTCCTTGTCGATTCGATTAATGTGGCTGATTTTACTACTGATCCAAAAGCGGCAAATGAAAGATTGTCGGAATCACTTGAACACGCTCTCTCTGAAGCTGATGGTTTAGTAGAGATTTCTTTCCGTGATATCGGAAAAGATGGGCATCTTCAAAAAGATTCCCTTGAAGATGCCCATCAAGGAGAGAAAACTATTATGTCCAACAAATTTGCTTGCCCGAATGATGGCTATTCTTATCCAGAAATAGAACCTCGTCTTTTTTCCTTTAACTCTCCTTATGGAGCTTGTCCAGAATGTAATGGGTTAGGAACACGACATTTTTTTGGTGATGAAGTTTGTCCAGTTTGTCATGGTGCCAGACTCCGTCCTGAGGCTCTTCAGGTTTTAATCGGTGGTAAAAATATAGTTCATTTTACCTCGCTCTCCATCAAAGATGCTTTTGAATTTCTTGATTCAGCCACGTTAACTCTCCGAGAGAAAAATATTTCAAAGGTAATAGTAAGAGAAATAGAATCGAGGCTTAGGTTTATGCTAAATGTTGGTATCGAGTACCTTTCACTCGATCGTAGGGCACACACACTTTCTGGCGGTGAGGCCCAGCGTATAAGGCTTGCGAGCCAGCTTGGTTCAGGTCTTGTAGGAGCTCTTTATGTGCTGGATGAACCGACGATCGGTCTTCATTCTCGTGACAACGAAAGATTGATCAAGACTCTTCTGGAGCTAAGAGATTTTGGTAATACCATTCTTGTGGTAGAACATGATGAAGATACTATTTTTGCTTCCGATTACATTATTGATATTGGTCCAGGAGCTGGTGTGCATGGTGGGGAAGTAGTGGCTTCTGGCTGGCTTGATGACTTACTTACCGCTAAAAAAAATGATTCTGGTTCCCGTACACTTGCATATCTTCGTGGGGAGGATCATATACAAATTCCGGACGAGAGGCGTACTCAAGATAAGGGTAAACTGGCAATCAGGAGTGGTAATATTTTTAACATAAAAAATATGGACGTGGATGTGCCCCTAGGCCGCATGGTGGCCATAACCGGTGTATCTGGTTCGGGTAAATCATCATTTGTGTACGAAATTATCCATAAGAATTTGCAAGCACGATTTGAAAGAAAATATCGTAGCAACGAGACTTACAATTGCGCTTCTTTCACTGGTAGTGAATATCTGGGGCGTTCGATACTTATCGACCAGTCACCGATCGGGCGTACTCCACGATCAAATCCAGCCACGTACACTGGAGCTTGGAGTTTTATTCGTGAACTTTTTGCTGAGAGTTCAGAGGCCCGTGTCCGTGGCTGGGGTCCAAGTCGATTTTCTTTCAATGTTAAAGGAGGTCGTTGCGAAACTTGTCAGGGTAATGGGGAAATAGAAGTAGAAATGCATTTCCTGCCTACTGTTTATGTGCCGTGTGATGTCTGTGGGGGAAAGAGGTTTATGAAAGAAACTTTGGAGATCAGGTATAAAAAGAAAAGCATTTACGATGTGCTCAAAATGACGGTGGAGGAAGCCCTCAAATTTTTTGAAGATATTCCTGCAATTTACGATCGGTTGAAAACTATGGATGAGGTGGGCTTAGGTTACTTACAGCTTGGCCAATCAGCCACCACTCTTTCAGGTGGGGAAGCTCAGAGAGTCAAAATTTCATCTGAACTATACAGACCTCATATTCAAAAAACAGTTTATATTTTGGATGAGCCAACCATAGGTTTGCATTACGATGATGTTAAGAAGCTCTTAGCTATCTTGCAAAAACTTATCGACAAAGGCAATACAGTCATAGTCATCGAACACAATCTCGATCTCATAAAAAATGCCGACTATGTGATCGATATCGGTCCTGAAGGCGGGATAGGGGGTGGTAAAGTCGTAGCCAAAGGCACCCCCGAAGAAGTGGCCAACAACAAAAATTCCTACACCGGTGCTTATCTCAAAAAAGCACTCAAGTAGGAATTACCTATCTGAGTATGTCAAACTCGTATGTTTAAAATTCTTGATATAATTAAGCTATGGCAAGTAAACCTATAATAGTACGGTTCCCCCCTAGTCCGACGGGGTTGCTCCATGTGGGAGGAGTAAGGACTGCTCTTTATAATTACCTTTTTGCTAAACAGAACGGGGGTAAATTTTTACTACGTATAGAAGACACAGATAAAGAGAGGAGTAAAAAAGAGTATGAGGAAGATATTATAGATTCTTTAAATTGGCTCGGTTTAGATTGGGATAACAAAGGAAGTGAGTGGAGACAAAGTGACAGAACAGAAATTTACAGAGGGAAAATACAAGAACTTATCCAGAAAGGAGCTGCTTATATTGCAGAATTACAGGAAGGAGAGACGGACGAAGATAAAAGAGTAGTGAGATTCAAAAACCCAGGAGGAAAAATAAAATTTCAAGATTTGATCCGAGGGGAGGTGGAAATGGAAGTAGGTGATCTCAATGATTTTATCATTGCCAAAAATATTGAGGAACCACTCTACCACCTGGTTGTCGTTGTAGACGATATGGAGTCGAGAGTGACTCATGTCATAAGAGGGGAAGATGGTATTTCAAATACTCCTCGTCAGATACTCATTCTCGAAGCTCTAGGTGGCGCTCGGCCTATTTACGCCCATTTACCACTAGTGCTTGCAGAGGATAAATCAAAACTCTCGAAGAGGAAGCATGGAGAGGCTGTTTCGCTCAAGTACTATCGCGATCGTGGTTATAGCCCGGAAGCAATATTAAATTTCGTTGCATTGATTGGCTGGAATCCTGGAACGGATCAGGAGGTATTTACTTTGGATGAGTTGGTCAAGGTATTTGACCTCTCTAAGGTGCAGAAAAAGGGAGGAGTGTTTGATATCAAAAAATTGGATTGGGTAAGTCGAGAGCATTTATTGAAAGAAAGTAAAAATGGAAAGATGGAAAAATTGGGAGAACAAATACAGAAAACAAAATATAAGGATAGTGAAAAATGGGGTGATTATGGATTCCTCGATAAATTTTTAGATATAATCTTAGATAGAATTCATAGGTGGGGCGAAGTGAGCGAGGTGCTTGAGGCAGGGGAGTATGACTACTTATTTATCGATCCTGTCTTGGACAGGGGATTGATCGCTTGGAAAAAAAGTAGTCCAGAAAAAGCGAAAGAAAATTTAGAGAAGATAATTGAAATCATTGATTCAAAAGTAAATGATAAAAGATTAGAGATAGAGACATTAGCAGGGGAGAGAGGGAAGGGAGATGTGCTTTGGCCCCTGCGTTATTCCCTATCCGGTAAAGAAAAATCACCTGACCCGTTTACGCTACTTGATATTTTAGGAGTGGAGGAAAGTAAAAAAAGAATAAAAGCTGTGATTGAGATATTAAATTAAAAAATTGAAAATCATAAATTCATTAAAAATTGAAAATCATAAACCAGCCCGACGAAGTCATTCTGGCGAGTTAAAAATTGCCGTCACCTTATCGGCCTTATTTTTGTTTGGTGCGGTGGGCGTTTTTGCTCAAAATGTAACCGAGCTCGAAAACAAAATAGAAAACCATACAGAAGAAATAAAAAAACTCGATCAGGAAATTAAAAAATGGGAGGGGGAAATAAACAGTAAACAGCGGGAAGCTAAGACTCTACAAAACACGATTCAAATTCTGGACACTAATGCTAAAAAAATAGGTACCGAAATAAAGAAAACAGAAGTAAATATAAGTAAGGTCAATCTTTCCATATCAGAACTATCAAAAGAAATCTCTATTATTGAAGGTAAAATAGAGATAAATTTTAAAGCTACTGCTTTGTCTTTAAGCGATCTCAATAGAGCCGATGACGAGTCGCTTGTAGAGGTATTTTTGGGTAGTGAAAGTATGGCTGAAGTACTTGATCAGTATGAAAGTGCTGGCCAGTTCCAGGATAGTATAAGGAGCAAGAGTGTTGAGCTAAGCCAGTATAAAGATGATTTGCAAGGTAAGAAGGTGGAAGTCGAAGGTGAAAAAAAGGAGTTGGTTAGTTTGAAAACTGAATTGGGCGACCAAAAGATGGTGCTCGATATAAACAAGAAAGAGAAAAATACTGTACTAACTGAAACAAAAAATAAAGAATCGGAGTATAAAAAGATATTGGCTCAGAAGCAGATTGAAAAAGAAAAATTTGAAAAGGAGTTGTTTGATTTTGAATCGCAATTGAAAATTGCTATCGATCCAAATAACTATGCTTCCGCTAAAAAAGGAGTGCTAGAGTGGCCTCTTGATAGTATTTTTATTACTCAGCAGTTCGGCAAGACTGCTGATGCTAAGAGGCTCTACACTTCAGGTACTCACAATGGTGTGGACTTTAGAGCCTCACGAGGCACTAGAGTCTTGGCTTCACTTTCTGGCGTGGTGCAAAGCACGGGTAATACCGATGCTCAAAAGAGTTGTTACTCATACGGTAAATGGGTACTTATAAAACATGGTAACGGCCTGACGACTCTTTATGCTCATCTTGATCTTATAAAGGTTGTTGCCGGTCAAGCCGTAAGCACAAGTGATATAATTGGTTACAGCGGACAAACCGGCTATGCCACTGGGCCTCACCTTCACTTCACGCTCTATGCGAGTGAAGGTGTGAGCGTCCAGAGGTATTCCCAAAGCCGTAATTGTAAGAATGTCGACATTCCTGTTGCTTCAAGCAATGCGTATCTCGATCCGATGAGATATTTTCCATCTTTATAAAATAAAAATAATTTTTAAAAATATGAAAAAAAATCAAGTAAATAATGAAGGCAACTTCCCTCTTGATAAAGCAGGGGAGAGGGGCTTCATAAGAGAGATAGTATTAATAGTAGTGGCACTTATTGTAGTGAAGTATTATTTCGATGTAGATGTGATCGCGTATGGGGAAGAATACTTCGGAAAACTAGTTGGCTGGGTAAAAGGCTGGTTTGACTAAATTCTCAAAGAGACCTTTTGTCTAAAGGCCAATAGTGTCAAAACATATATTGTGCGACGTTAGTACCCTAGAGCATTGTTCTCCCCCGTCGCAAAAGAAAACCACCCCTGACCTATTTGGCTCGGGGTGGTTTTTTTTATTAATTGACTCCTTTGCTGTTACCTATTCAGAGCAAGCTCTGTACGGTATTTGGAGTAAGCTTCGGTTTTCTTCCAACACTTTGAGGATGAGATCCAAGGCTGGAGACCTTCCTTTTCGAAGAGATACCTCGCATAAGCGGTGTTACCTTCTATAGTATGAAGATCTATACCAAGTTTCTCAGCACGATCAAGGTGATAATATTCATTGATCTGCATCACTCCCTTGTCGCTCTTGTTTACGAAACCGACGAGAGTTTTTCCATTTTTATCATGCTGCCTAAACTGTGACTCACAGCGAGCAACCTCGACAAGTACGGGCACATCAGAGAAATACTTGTTAACGTATTCCTCCACAGTCAATTCAGATTGGACATTTTCAGTGATGTCGATATTATCTTGAGAAAGAACGCCGTTAAAGTTTGCTCCGATACCCGATACTGACATAAGAAGACCAATCGCTGTAATCTGGAAAATAAGCCTAAGTTTTAAGTATAATCCGTTTACTCTCCTTTTCTCTTTGATGTTGCTCCAGAGTATTCGGGAGCCTATCTTGGAAAGAATCGAGAACACAACCATTAATTCTGCTCTCGCTTTGACCAGTTAGGCTCTGACTTCCCTTATAAAGGAAAGGTCCGGTAAGAAACCAGACTTGTATACATTATACACCTATTCAACCTTGCTGTCAATAGTAATCTGTGGTCAAATAATTTGACCCGAAAAAGACTCAAGAATAAGCCTAAAATACCAAGGATGACCTTCAGGCTGCTGTACTGAGGGTCATCCTTGGTATTTTTTCTAGAATTCTTGATATGTCGGATCTATAGCAAAATTGGCTGTACAGCTGACGGAGGAACTCACTGTAAAGCTATATGAAGGATTGGTGCCACTGCAATTCCCTGTCCATCGAACGAATATCCTGCCTGTAGCTGGGGTGGCAATGAGAGTAACATTAGAATCTTGGGCGTATGTTTCTGAACAGTCAGCTCCACAGTTGATTCCTCCTGGATTACTTACTACTGTTCCCTGCCCTGTTTTGTTGACACTTACATTTACCGTAGGGTTCTGTACTGTTATGGTTATATTATCAGTACCGTTTCCTGGTTGACAGGTAGCGGTGTAGGTTCTTGATGAAGTGAGGTTACCGGTAGCTTGGTTGCCAGAAGTGCCTGTCCAGCCGGTTGGTGATACTGTACATCCTCCACTAGCCCCATTTGAACTCCAGATTATATTTGTGCCTGTGTTGTAGGGTATGGTAGTTTGCCCGGCATTTATATCTACTGTAGCAGCTGAAGCCTGTTTGGCCCAAGAGAAACTGTATGAAGCCCCTCCTCCATTTTCGTAATATTCCATGACTAAAGTTTTATTTCCTGCTGTAACTGCAACTGGTGTAGATGCTACCGTTCTATAACCATGGTCGCTCCAATCATTTACTAAGTAACCAGAATCGGGGCTGCCGTCAAGATTATTGTCGAAATAAAGCCTTACCCCATCGTCCCCTCCTATAGTAAATATATAATTGCCGGCAGTGAAATTGAACGTGCCTTTTGATCTTATGGAATAGGTATTAGTATTTGAAGAATCAGGGCCGCTATTCCCCCAATCTCTATATGGAATAGGGCTTGCAGTATCAGGGGCTGGACTTGATAAAGCGGATTGATTTACTGCTGTGGTCGTAATCGTGTTGAAAGCCATTCCATCATAGAGACAGCCTTTCATAAAGTTTGATCCTGCTCCCGTATCGCAGGAAGCGAGTGGAGCTACAGTCACCGTTACCGATCCGTTTCCTGTTCCTCCCGGGCCAGTACAACTGAGGGAGTAGGTCGTAGAAGTAGTTATATTTCCAGTCGAGACGCCTGTACTATTAGTAGTTCCGGTAGACCAATTTCCTGCTGGCATATTAGTTCCTGTGCAACTTGTAGCATTAGTTATGGTCCAAGAAATATTAGAGGAAGTATTGTAGGCAATGGAAGTAGGGTTTGCGGTAAGAGTTATCGTCGGTAGTCCTGGCACTGCCGCCCGGCTGGCGGTACATGAAGCAGAGGTACTGCCGCCGTTTTGCCCACTACAAGTCCAATTTACTGAAGTGCCTGCAGCTGGGAACGAAGTGTTCGAAGAGGATCCATTGCCACACTGGGTATCTGGACTGTATTGGGTTATGCTAGAAGCATAGGTTTTTCCATTCGCTGTGCCGCAAGTGCCATTTATTGGAGCAACTGTTGCAGTAAATGTCTGAACAACACAATTATTGGATTCGTTAGATTCAGAAACTGAATTATTTATATCAGCGCAAAATTCAAAACGATGAGTGCCCGCATTAATAGAAGCATTCCAGTTTTCACTTTCTGAGGCTCCGGAAGACAGTGCCCCTGTCGTTGCGTTTCCTGGAGTTAGATCCCACGAGCCATTATTCCCAATATCTATTCTTAATCGAGCCTGACTAGAACCAGCAGAACCTGCTCCGGAATTCCTAATATTTACTCTGAAGTCCATATTACCAGCAGAGACTGAGCCTCCTGGGAGTACGACTTCTGCAATCAAATCAGGCCGAGTAACATTTATTGTAAGAAGCCCGCCCAAATCATATCTATCGTCACTATTCCAGCGTCCTCTTATTCCAATAGAATAAGTTGATAAGGGAGTGTTGGCGGCCGTTACGACTCTGAAGGTAGTACTTGCCATGCCATTATTGGGCACACTTACATTTGTAACCGTAAAATTGCAAGTAGCGTTGTTGGGACAAGCGTAGTATCGACTCATATTGACCGTACCCGACATACCGTCAATTGCTTGTATAGTTATCGGGTAGTATGCAGTCTGTCCCGCGTTTATAGTTTTACTTTTAGGTGAATTCAAAGTGACGGTGAAATCGGGTGGGGGCGCGCTACAATCTCCCCCACTACTTATATTGCAATTACTATAGTTTTCTCCAGCATACTCTTGGCATACTCCGTCTCCGCAAGTAGGTCCGGAAGGTTCATCAGAGGCTGGCACCACTATTTGGTACCCATCGTGATCCGCAGTACCGGCACAAAAAGAATTAGAGATTGAAGGTGGAACTTGTGTACCTCCAGGCTGAAGTCGCCTACCCTGGTATTGCAAACCATTATTACAATCAAAAATTTGAGTCCCAGAAGGATAATCTCCATTCATAAATCCCTGCAGAATTGGAGGAGTAATCCAGACCCAAGGGTCTGACACCAGAGAACCAGGATCACAAGCCAGAACCGTCGGATAACATATGCCAGGACTATAAACATTCATACTAAAAAACCCCAGGTCATTTATACTTTCAATGAAATCATAACTCTCAAGCACAACCTCACGCCAAGAAGAGGTATTCATAAAAGAAATATCCATCCTGTCTGACCAACCAAAATTTTGTTCTTGAAAGAAATAGGTTTTAGCTGGCTCAGCATCTACTATCGTCGGAATACAGAAGAGAAAAAGAGTGTAGACAATTAATAATAACTTTCTGGAAATAGATTTCATATCTTTATTTTATACTAGTTATTGATACAACCGGAGAATTAACCACAACACTCACAACTATACCGTTCTTGGTCATTATTATATTTTTGAAGCTTTTATCGAAAGTGGCCACTTCCCAATTATTATCTAAAAAGTACTTTGCATAAAGATTATTGATAGCCTTTAGAGTTAAATTACTACTATACGAAATGGTGGATTGGGTCTTACCATCCTCTGTTTTGCTGGTATAGCTCGATAGAATGACAGCGTCTTTATCTAATACAATATCCTGGGGTAGATCAGATGGAATTTCCTCATTGGACAGTGGCAAAATACTATTTGTATTTTGATTTTCTTCCTTTGGTAGAACTTTAGTAAGAGATCCATTATTCCAATACAAAAAGGCTGTAAGTAGAATAATCACCACTACAGCCAAAATTGCCTGATACTTCCTCCTACCGTTGGTAGACTGATCCATCCCAAAATTATACAGCAAAAATAAAAAGCGTATCTTATTTTGTGGATAAGGCCTGATCGATAATTTGCTTCAATTCAGTATAAGAAAGCGCGCCGACATGTTTTTGACCGTTGATAATGAAAGAGGGGGTACCAGAAATACCAACCTTTCCCGCCATTTGTATGTCAGCATTTACGACACTGGTCTTCTCTCCCCCATCGAGGCATTTATTAAATTCATTGGTATCTAGACTGAGATCTGATGCATAACGCTTGAGACTAGGAATGTCTAGCCCTGCTCCATTCGACTTACCATTTTCAAAAAGTAAGTCGTGATACTGCCAAAATTTATTTTGATCGTTTGCACATTCACTTGCCTCGGCTGCTTTGTGTGCAGACGGGTGTAAGGAAGCTATGGGAAACTGCCTGTATATAAAAGTTATTTTATTAGTATCGACGTACTCTTCTTTTATCTGTTTGTATGTCGTATTCCAAAACTGCTGACAAAATGGGCATTGAAAGTCAGAGAATTCATATACCACCACTTCCCCGTCCCCCTCTGTCGCTTCATCTGCTCTAGATACAATATCTATTATTTCCGTGTTTTCTTGTTGAACATTTATTTCTTGTTTTTGACTTGCTTCTGATGAAGTATTATTACTACTCCAGAAAATACTTATAGCAATAAGTATGCCACTCAATAAAATGCTATTTGAGACTGATAGTATATCTTTATTCTGATCCATTGATGTGTACTGTATCACTTTCACTCAAACCAGACAATACTTCCACATAGCCATCACTTCCTGTAATACCGGTTGTTATTTCCACCTTTTCTATAATCTTTTTCTCTACAAATTTATTTACGTACATTTTACCATCTTCTCTCATCACCGCGTATGTTGGTATCGAGAGAACATCTTTTTTTTCCGCTGAAGCTATAGTTACCCCTGCAGTAAGGCCACTTCTTATTTTGACATCTGGATTGTTTATTTCTATCCTCAATTTATAATTCACCACTTCGTCTACCACTGTTTCTCCCGGATCTATGAAGGTCACAGTGCCCTGGAACTTTTCTCCCGGATAAGCATCGAATTCGATCTTGACCACATTGCCTGCTGCTACTTTACCGATATTTATTTCAGAAACATTAGCCTCTATATACATGTCGTTTTCCGAGATGACTGAGACAAATATTTCTCCTGCTTGAGCGATTTCTCCCACATCAGCATCTTGCCTACTCACCGTACCACCGAAAGGAGCTGTAATGCGTGATTTACGCAGCTCAGCTTCTAGAGAGGAGATAGATGATTTGATTTGATTAACCCTTTCCTCTCCTGCGCCACTTGCACTAAGTACTCCATCGCGCGCAGTGGCCACTGTGTTTCTGGCGCTGTCTATGGCAGTTTTATAACCAGTGACAGTTGCTTCATAAGCAAAATTAGCGGGGGCAAAAGAGTTGACGGCGTAAGCTACTTTATTTAAGAAATTAGAAACAGTGTTTATTCGCTCCAGAGCGATACTCACAAAATTTTTACTGTCACTAGAATTGAGCTGTAAAAGTTCGGCCTGGAATTTATTGAGAGTTATTTCGATGTCAAAACGATTTGAGTTTAGTTCTATCACGATGTCGGATGGTACAGAGAAATAGTGTACGTAGTTTCCATCACTAAACTTAACTTCGAAATTAGGATTGGTGCGCGGAGTTTTGAAAAATTGATCAGCCTTGTTTCGCACTGCATTGTCGGCCGCACTAAAAGCTTCACGAATGGCCGATTCGATCTTCTTCCCCTCGTCCAAAAGCCCGGATTCCTCTTCAGCTAAAAGCGCTCTTTCCTTGGCCAAATTTGCTAAATCAGCTCCCATATCAAGCTCAGCAATAACTTGTCCTTGCACTACCCTATTACCCACCTCGACATAAGAGCGGGCCACTCTGCCATTTTTATCAAACCCTAGCTCTACCTCATTCCTGGCTTTAGTTTTTCCCGTCACCACCACTTCCTGTACAATATCTCTCCTCTCCACCTTGGCTATTTGTGCTTCCTCTCCTCCACCAGCTATCACAAAACCTATAATTACCACAAGCAATAAAATAGCGGAAATAATGTATTTCTTTTTGAAAAATTTTGCCTTCATAAGATTTCCCATCATACCACATTTATCCCTCTATTATCCCATCGACTAATTTGAAAATTTTGTGGGTGAGGCGGGCGTATTCGGGCTCGTGAGTGACCATGACGATGGTCTGGCCGTGTTCTTTGTTGAGGTTGAGGAATACTTTGAGAACCGTGTCAGCTGTTTCTGAATCGAGGTTCGCAGTCGGCTCATCAGCAAAAATAATTTTGGGTTCATGAGCGATAGCCCGAGCGATAGAGACTCTCTGTTGTTCCCCACCAGAGAGCTGGCTCGGCAAGTTATCCATCCTATGTTCCAAATCCACCTTATCGAGTGCTTTGCGGGCAATTTCATAAGCTTTTTCTTTCTCATGGCCTTGCATAAGAAGCGGTACAGCTACATTTTCTAAAGCTGAGAGCTCTGGTACCAAAGCATAATCTTGGAAAACATAGCCCAGCTCTTTCAGTCGGAAGCCGACCCTTGCTTCTTCATTCAAGCTAGAAACATTTGTGCCATCTATGATAATTTCTCCTGAATTTGGATAATCAAGAAGCCCAAGTTGATACAAAAGGGTCGACTTACCAGAGCCTGACCTACCAGTGATAGCCACAAACTGCCCCTTCTCAATATTGAGCGACAAATCTTTTAGCACATGGAGTTCTTTGTCTCCAGAGCGAAAAGATTTCTTTAAATTTCTTACTTTAATTATTTGCATTTAGTCGTATATTTTATTATATTTCTATCCTATATTATCTTCTATTATTTTCCTAGGAAATGCCTCCATTTAAATTATTTAAAAAAGTAAACCAAGAGATAAAATATAAGACTGAGAATAATGAGGACGGTCTTTATATTTATATACTCTTTCCTATTGCCTTCATCTTCCTGCTTACCTTCATGGGAGCCAGGATAATTAGTCATATAAACCCGGACTTACACATCCCATGGTGGGGGGTGCACGTGCACCATTATGCTTATGGTTTTTTCATTCTTGCGGCAGCTGGATATCTTTCCCTAGTTTTTTCTGGACCTAGGGCAAAATATTGGATAGCCATGCTGCACGGTTTTGGCCTTGGTCTTTCTTTCGATGAGTTTGGTATCTGGCTCCATCTCTCCGATGATGATTTGGCCAGATGGAGTTATGATGGTTTTCTCATCATCATTGGCCTTATCGTACTTATCCTCTCTGCCAAAAGAGGCATCAGATTCATTAAAAATTTTATCCCTTTCACCTAAATTAACCAATAACCAAGGATGACCCTTGGTATACCAAGGGTCATCCTTGGTTAAGCCTATCGGCCTAGGATAGAATCTAAAGTGTTTTTCTTTACTACTAACCTTGCAGGAACAAAGCCGGCGATGATAGTGGCGAGTATGATGAGGAAGGCGCGTAAGAAAGTGCCTGGGACTTCAGCTACTAATATGCCGTCGGAGAATGGGAAGTTGATCGGATGAGCAGCGAAGAATGGCACCATAAATCCGTAAAGGAGGGTCATGCCTATAAAGATGCCTAGAGTGGCATAGAAGACTGATTGCAAAACGTATGATATCTCGATCGCTCCTGGAGCAATACCGATACCTTTCATAATACCGATAAATTTTCTTCTTGTAATCGCGTTAATAAATACTACGATGAAGATGGTAATAGAGGCGACGACCAGGCTGATCGAGCCCATGACGTTTCCGAGCATGCCAAAAGTATTTTGAATATCGAGTAGGAACTTCGGCAGTGATTCCTGCCAGGTTTGTACTCGCGATGTTTCCCCTACCCCGGCTTTAAGCAGAGCTTCTTTTACTAAATAAGGGTCACTTCCTGGTTTTAATTTGATCGCAATTTCGTCCACATTAAAATCGCCTCTTCCGATAAGTGGTCGTAAACTTCTATCAAGCATAAATATTCGCATGTCGATAGAATCTGTTTTAGATTGCACGATGCCTTTTATCATTACTTCTTTGGTATTACCGCCTACAGTAAGTCGTACTCTGTCGCCCACAGCTACGTTTTCTAGGAGGGGAAATCCCGGAATGTCGACCGGTAAATATTTTTTAGTTAGGTTGGCGCCGATTAAGATAGCGTCGGCATCGCCGGAATTAAGGTAGGAACCCTCGATGATTTTGGAAGCCAGATGAGTTGTCGCATCTTCTGTATCAGGATCAATACCAGCGACTACTCCCCCAGCACTATTTGGATCATCGGCAAGGCGCACTCTTGCTTTGTAATTGGCCTCGATACTTCCTGATTCCATATATCGAGCCGCCACATTTTCCACCCAAGGCATATTTTTGATCGTGCTCAGTATCGCTGGGCTGTTTTCAATATAATTTTTCTTAGTCAGGTTTGTGATCAAAATATCACCCGAATAATTTTCTACATACACGTCAGTCGAACCTTGAAGTAATCCGACTAATATTCCACGCACCACTACTAAATTTAAGAACGTGAGCGTCATCACAAATATAATCAAAAAAGTCGTCGATTTCCCCGACCTCTTCAGTTGCCGCAGGGCCAAAAAGAACCCAACTTCCATATTGGTTCCCCACCTATTTATTTTTTTAGTTATTCTTTCCATTTACTTCAACCCTTTGCAGTTTGCCGCTGGAGTATAGCCTGCAGCTCGGGCTTCGTCGATAGAGGTAAAGGTAATTTTATTTTTATCTGATATTTGTTTGGCTCCAGCACATGTCGGCAGGTGGTACTTGGTGCCGTTTTTTGACGCCACTACCTCAATTTTCCCCAAAGCCTCTTCTTGAGGAATTGTGGCCGCCGCAGGTTGAGTATTTTTTATAACAGAGGTCTTATTTTTTTCTATATCTTGTTCTTGGTTCTTGATACTTGATACTAAATTTTCTTTTTCTTGCACTACTCTCACTGGTTCCTTCTCGCTCCTTATTGCAGTAAATCGACCCACACAAAAAGCACTTATTGCTACCAACACTACTACTGCGACCCACCACCAAGTACTTCCCAGAAACTTTTCAAACTTGGATTTTAGGCTGTTTTCCTCTTTTTTTTCTAGATCATCTATATTTGCATATTCTTCCATATTAGTTTATTATACATCCCAATATGGCACATAAGAAAGCAGCAGGTTCAACTAAAAATGGTAGAGATTCAGGCCCTCAATATCTCGGGGTCAAACTTGGTGCTGGTTCTGTGGCTCAAATCGGCTCTGTTATTATCCGCCAACGCGGCTCTGCTATCCTACCTGGTAAAAATGTAAAAATGGGTCGCGACCACACCATTTTTTCCTTGAAAGAGGGTAAAGTAGAATTTTCCTCAAAACGCAAGACTCATTTCGACGGTAAGATTATGGTGAAGAAACTTGTGAGTGTGGTGTAAGTATATATTTCTTATACCTCACCCCTCTATATAAGAGCCAGATAATAGCCACGGCGATGGCGAAACGCAGACCTATCAGTTTTATTGTATTTTCTCCTATCACAAAGGCTAAGATGCCCCAGAAGGCACTCCATGCGATTATTGTTGGTATGGAATAAAGAAGGAATTTTTTAAATGGAAAATGTAGTATGCCGGCTGATGTAGAAATGAGCGCGGCCAAATTTGGATGCCAGTAACTCAAGAATATTGCTTTCTTACCGTATTGAGTCAGTTTATTTTGAGCGTCTTCTATCGGTTTTTGAAGCCCAAATTTTAGGAGGATCTTGTACCAACCGTATTTTCCAAGTAGATAGTTGCAGGTATAGGCAATGGTGAGGCCGAGACTCACGAGAGTGATGACCAAAGTGACAGCCATTTTATTATTCCCGGCGAATATTACCCCCAGGAAAATGACCAAACTCCCTGGGTAATAGAGCCCAGCGAAGAGCATCCCCTCTATAATCGCACTTGCAAGTACTATCCAATATCCATAGAGGTCGAAATAGTGTCGAGTCGCTAGTATAAGTTCTGTGTCGTTTGGTAAGCCCGACTTTTTCCAAAAAATCCACAACAAAGTAAATACGACGAGGAGTACTAAGGGCGCCCCCACTACTCTCCAAATATTCCTAATCATGCTTTTATCTTATCATCTTATTGACTTAATAAATTCTTGTAGTATCCTTTTTTATCGGAGGGAAAAAACTATGAAGTTTAGCTTGTATCGGGTCGCTCTCGCGTGCCTTATTGGCGACTTTGGGTCGGCACTGGTTGGGGTGCTCGGCAGCGAGGCAAACAGTGCGAGGCGTCTAATGGTTCAGACTGTGGACCATGTGCTTTTTACAATCTTCGTGATTCTCATTTCTTACCAACTCATCTGTGATATCGTGGATCGGAAGAATAAAGCCGATGCTCCGGATGATGGACATGGTGAGCAAACAGGTTGAGAAGCGGGGGCGTGGAGAGATCCGCGCCCCTTCCGTTTTATAATGCCTCAACTGATAGAACAAGTTCAGCTTTCTTACCTTCGGTTTTGATTTCTATTCTATGCTCTCCAATTTCTTTTAGCATCCCTTTCATCAGCAAAGATTCTTCCGGCAATTTGATATTAGTTTGTTCTTCGATTGCTTTTAGAACTTCTGTTTTGTGAATGCCAGCAAACAAATGTCCTGCTTCACTTGCTTTTGATTTGATTACAATTTTCTTTTCTGAAAGAGATTCAATGTTTTTTTCCAAGAGTTCTTCTTGAATTTTTCTTTCTTCTTCATCTCTACTTCTCTCTATTTTTAATCTCGCCACTTCTTTCTCTGTCGCTACTACTCCCATTTTCCTCGGCAACAAAAAATTCTGCGCATAACCCTCCGCTACATCCTTCACATCTCCCTTCCTTCCTATTCCCGCTATATCTTTTAGCAAAATTACTTTCATATTATCCTAACTCGGCTATATCCTTATCTAAAAGATAATACTCTTTTAGAGTAGCTTCTGCTCTTGGATCGTCAAAAGGAATAAATTCAAGTTTGCTATCTTCTCTTTTTTTACCGAACCAAAGATGTTTATCACCTGGAGCTGGGTTAGGGTTGATATACATACCTCTGTCAGGACCGATTCTATTTTGATGAGCAATAACTTCCCTAGCCGCATCCCTTGCTTCTATTTCTTGAGGGCTATTTTCTGGAGAGTCTGCTGTTGGTTGTGAATTGAAACTCATGAATTATAAATTACCTATAATGGAATCATTCTAACCCAATCCTATATATAATTAAAGCTAAAATTGGGTTTAGGGTATTTAACTTGACAAGTACCCCAATTTGGGTGTATAATACAGGAGGTAAATCCATTGCCAAAACCTTGGCTATCGGTAGAGGTGAAGTGCTTTTCCAGAGGAACGCAAACCCACTGGATCGAGACACATAGTCTCCACCTCGTAGTAACTTGTCAAAGGCAAAATCTCTCGAAAGGAGATAGTAGTATGAAAACCAAAAGTGCAATTTTCCAGATGTACGCCCCAACGGACAGCGAGGTTCCCTCGCATGAATCCGGCCCGGGCCTGCCGGTGGTGTTATTTTTGGCTTTTGTTGCTGTGGTGGTTGGAGTTATTTACTCTCTGCATACCAACAAAGAGGGATACTCCCTGGCGGCTCTAGTGATGTTGGTTGCCTTAGAGGCTATGTGCCTCTGCACCATCATAATCCTCCTCCTCGACAAAAAACGGGGCGGGTGGGAGAGGCTTACCACAGATTACAAGCTCCGCATCGTGCAAGCAAAGGCTGACGAGCTCCAATATCTTTTGGGGTGGCACTTCGCCAAGGACCTACTCTTCAGGATGACCGAGGAGGAAATCCGAGAACGCGCCCACTCTGTATTGCTCTGGGCCGTGAAGGACATTTTGGAAGCCCAGAGCAACCGGAGTGGGATCCCAAGGATCGATTCGCCCACGGTTCGTCAGTATATCGACGAAGCCACCAATTCTCACAGATCAGGACTCGAAGCCGACCTCGGAAAACTCTATGATGGTCTGCTTCGATTCGGAGTCGTCGAGTCGGGCGGGTACGGCAAGTACTTCGATGAGGTGCGGGAAAAGTATCCGCACCTCTCTGAAATGTAGTTGTGTAGGAGTAACTCTCCAGCACACCAAGGGCCGCGCGGCAACGCGCGGCCCTATTTCGTATTCAAAAACTCCACCGCTCTCTCTAGTACCCTGTCCTTACCAGAAGCTACATCTTCCGCCGTATTTTTTATTTCTATTTTAGGCAACAGGCCCCCATTTGATATCGAGTTACCGAGCGGGGTGAGCCAGTGAGCGATAGTCACTTTAAGTGATGTGTCCCCTGTTATATCGACGAGTTCCTGCACCGAACCTTTCCCAAATGTTTTTTCACCGATAAGAACGGCTTTGCCGTGCTCACTCAAAGCTCCAGCCAAAATTTCGGAAGCTGAGGCTGAACCGCCATTTACTAGGATGACAAATTTCAAATTTTTGTTGAATATATCGTAACCATAACTCCTATGTTCTACATTTTCTCTCTTACCTCCAAAATCTTCCGACACGATTATCTCTCCAGTTGGCAGGAACCAGCTTGCCATCGATACTGCCGCTTCCAAGTAACCTCCTGGATTATTGCGTAAATCCAAGATTAATTTATCTGAACCTGATTCGACGAATTGTCGGAGAGCTTGTCTGAACAAATTTGCTGAATTTTCGGAGAAGCTGAAAAGTTGTATGAGGTAGGCTCCGCTTGGAAGTTTTTTGTAATCAATAGTTGGGATGTTGATCGTATCGCGAACTATACTTTTTACTAGTGGTTCTTTCACTCCGTCCCGAGCGAAAGTGATAGTGACAGCAGTTCCCTGCTCTCCTCTTATGAGTGAAATAGCTTCTTCGGTCGACATTTTCACTGCGTTGGTGTCGCCTATCTGCAATATTTTATCGCCCGCTTTTACTCCAGCTTTCTCCGCTGGAGTATCTTTGAGTGGAGCGATGACAGTCAGGATGCCGCTTTGTGAAGCGATTTCCATACCTACTCCACTAAACGAACCTCTTATTTCTTCGGCAAACATTTTTGATTCGACTGGAGGAAAGAAAACAGTGTAAGGGTCGCCATAAGCGGAGGCCAAACCTTCGATCGCTCCCCAAACTTTTTTGTCGGAGGTTAGAGCAGTCGTGTTGGTACTTGTCGAAGATACAAATTTTTCTTCGAGTACCCTCCAAGTTTCCCAAAATGGATCAAAATTTACATCAGCTATTTCGCTCTCTGGAACTCCGCCTATGTTTATGACAGCTCTTTTTTCTTCTTTCCCTTTTCCAAAATAAAAACCAGCGCCAAATATGAGGCCGATCAAAGCTATGGAAACAAATGTCTGGGTCAGGGTGCCCTTGTATGTGGATAAAGGCGAGGCGGTAAATTTCTCTTTAATATTGAACATTGATACAATTGTATCAAAGTGATCACTCATTATCAAAAAAAATATTCTTCTTGGCTCGATGTTAGTTTGCCTCAAAAGGAAGAGATAGAGAAAATTATGCGTGAATACGGACTCGATTCTTCCATCGCAAATGATTTGTTGCATCCTACTCCCAAGCCGAAAGTAGTTGCTTCAGGCGACAAGCTCTACACCGTGGTCCATATTCCTGTTCTTAAACACAGTCACTCTGGTACAAGTAGTGAACAGGAAATAGATTTCGTCATTGGTCGTAAAGTTCTTATTACTGTGCGCTATGACACGATCGACGCTCTTTATAAATATGCCAAAGAATCGGAAGTGAAGGAGATGCTCGAACGCGAGGAAGGCGGTAACCACACTTTCGTAGAAATCATGACAGGAATTTATACCTGCCTTTTTGATGAACTTTTATTCATTGAAGATAGATTAAATGGTATAGAGAAAAAAATATTTCAAGGAAAAGAAAAAGAGATGGTTCTCCATATATCCAAAGTTGGTCGCGACCTACTTAATTTTAGAAGGGTGATCGAGCCTCATGGACAGATGTTTGCTGAACTGAAGCTTCTCGGTACTGAAGTTTTAGGTAAGAAGTTTAATACTGAAATGGATGAACTTATCGAGGAATGGCAGCGTTTGGTAAAATCGGCTAACGATCATGCTAATTTCCTTTCAGAACTTCGAGAGACGAATAATTCCCTTCTTTCTACCAAACAGAATGAAGTGATGAAAACTCTCACCGTTCTCGCTTCTATGACTATTCCCGCTTCTATTATCGCTTCCATCTTCAACATGGCAGTCGATCTGCCCCTGGTTGACCGGGCAGACGCTTTCTATATAATCATCGCCAGCATGATAGGGCTTTCGCTCTGCATGTTTGCCTTCTTCAAAATAAAAAAGTGGCTATAGGATTAATTTCTAATTTTTAGTTCCTAATTTTTATTTAATTATTAATGTGTTAATGTTTGGAAATTCCTAAATTTAGTCATTGATTAAAAATTTTAAATTAAAAATTGAAAATTAAGATGGATATCAAACTTCAGAACACACTTACGGGAGAGAAGGAAAGATTCTCGTCAATATCTGATGGCACAGTCAGTATGTATCACTGCGGACCGACAGTTTACGGTAGGCAGCATATTGGCAACCTCTCCATGTTTGTTTTCACCGATGTTTTGCGAAGAACTTTTGAGTATTTTGATTATAAAGTAAATCAAGTGATAAATATTACTGACTTCGGACACCTTTCTGGTGACAACGAAGGTAATGCCGATATAGGGGAAGATAAAATGACTAAAGGTTTGAAAGCTGAAGGTCTAGAAATAAATATGGAGAATATGAAAGTGCTGGCCAAAAAGTATGCGGACATTTTCAAAGCCGATCTGGAACAACTTAATATCAAGAAACCTTCCCACTTTCCTTTTGCATCTGACTATATAGAAGAGCAAAAAAAACTAATAGAAAAATTAGAAGAAAAAGGTCTCGCTTATATTATTAGTGATGGAGTTTATTTTGATACGGAAAAGTTCCCAAATTATGGCAAGCTCGGCCCCCACTCCGTCAAAGACTTCGCGGGGCAAGCAAGGATTAGTGAAAATCTGGAAAAGAAAAACCCTAAAGATTTTGTTTTATGGAAAATTTCAGAGGTTCCCCCGATGTCTGACATAGGGAAACAGGAATTAGGTTGGGAGAGCAAATGGGGCCGAGGCTTCCCGGGTTGGCATATCGAATGTACCGCTATGATTTTTGCTTTGCTCGGTGAGCAGATTGATATCCATACCGGAGGGATCGAACACATAGGTGTACATCACAATAATGAAATCGCTCAGGCCGAAGCGGCGTCGGGCAAATCCCCTTTCTCCCGCTTCTGGCTGCACCGCGAACATATTCGCATTGACGACACGAAACTCTCAAAATCGACTGGCAACGTGCTCTACCTTTCTGACCTCAAAGAACGCGGCATCCACCCGCTCTCTTACCGCTACTGGCTTTTGACTAGCCGCTACAACACCCCAAGCAATTTTACCTGGGAAGCTGTGGAGGGAGCGCAGGTGGCGCTTGAAAAAATCGTCGCGGAATATGCCGAAAAACCAAGGATGACCCTTGGTTCCGGAATTGCCGAAGGCGAACCAAAGGTCATCTTTAGTTTTTCTGAAGCTATTGCAGATGATCTCAATACTCCCGTTGCTATTGCTTTGCTTCAAGAAATAAATGACAAAGAAACTATAAATAAAATGGATCAGGTTTTGGGTTTAAACATAAAAAAATTAGCAGAACAGATTCGGGAAATCCCTGATGAAATAAAAGATTTACAAAAACAACGTGATGAGGCTCGCAAAAACAATGATTATAAACTCTCCGATGAATTGCGCGACAAAATTGAGCATGCCGGTTTTATGGTAAAAGACACGGGCAATTCTAGTCTTATTTTAAGATCTCTCTCTACTATTGCCCAATAAACTTGACGGATGATTATTAATTTGCTATAATACTAGAGGATAGGTAGTTTGTCAGTCTACAGGAGGGAAACATGAATCGTCTTTTGCAGGTGTTGTTTTTGCTTGTGCTACTCGTAGGGGTTACCCTAGTGGCACAAGAAGCGCCGGAAAACATCCCGATCATCGAGCCGGCCGGCGGGGACAACCCGACCGGAGGCACTTATTGCTTCATGGGCTACGTCCCCAAAGACGTGAACGCCTTGTGGCACATCGTCGGTTCGCGTTGGCGTGAGGCTCTTGCCCACCCCAAGAATGTGGTGTTACAGGAAGCCGAACGCGAGTTTACTAAGAAGGGAATGGTGTTCTACGCCATGAACCTCGGTGAATGCTTCTTCGTCCCTCCGGGGATGAAAGCATACGTTCCACTGATCGCGGAAGAAGTAGTCAAGTCCGACGGCGCGAGGAACGAGGGTGGTACGAACGCAACTTCTAACGAAGCGGCGATCGATACTCCGCCAATCGTTAGTGATTCCATTCTTTTGGGTGTGTTCTTCCTGTTTGTCGTGGTTCTTACGATTTTCGTTATTATTGAAGTCAAGAGAGATCGGACAAATCGGCTGGAAGCGCTCAATTGGGAGCGCGACCATCCCGCTGAAGCTGGTCCTCCTGTCATCGAAGGCGGAATGGAGCAGATCCGTGCGGTGGATCGAATCGAAGTCGCTACTGGCCTACTGCAGGATGTGGCCGCGGCGAGCTTCGTCCCGGATTCGAAACCTCGGGAATACCGGGTGATCGGAGAGATCGTCCGCGGTGTTCTCAACGGGACTGGGATGGTCCAATATGACGGCATCGATCCGCAGGAGAGAGTGTTTACCGACACTCCTGCTGTGCGGGCCCTCATGGAACACATCCCGACCGGGCAACGTGTTCACCGATTCGTCCTGTGGGCATGTGCCAACGGCGCGTGGTCGCAGATGATCGGCGGTGACGGGCTCACTTTCACTCCGACTCTCGATCAAAACGGCCTGCAGATTCGTCTCCAGACTCCTATCGTCCAGGCAACCGCCGCGGATGTTCAGAAGTATGGGGAGCCTGATTACGATCCCCGTTACGACACTGTCGCGGCGGCCATGGGCAGAAATGAACCTCTCGTCCACCTGGCTGCCGATCTACCTCGTCGCAACCGAGTATTCATCGGGGGCGAACGGTAGCGGAGACCACGCACCACAATCCCGTCCCGGGACTCAACCAGAGTCCCGGGCGGTTTACGTTTGATAAAACTAGTGAGGTGTGCTTTAATTTAAAAAGATGTGGCGGTCAAACTCGTTTTGCGGAGGGGCAAGTGGAAGGGTACATACCGGACATTGTTTTTCTTTGCGTCGCTATAACGCTTTCAAGTTGTGCGGCGTTTCGACACAGTCAAAATAAACACAAGAGAAAGGAGGTCAAAAGTGAGGGATTGGTTCTACAACCAGAAACCCGTGGAGAAGGACAGAAACAAGATTGCAGACGCCAGACGTTCGAAGAAACGGGGGCGCAGTCATTCCCACCGGCTTAAGAGAGGTCCCAAATGCCGTATCCCCAAGGGAGAGCGCGGGATCTATCGGCGCCGGAATTATGGGTAAAGCTTTTACCAGCGGTCGGAGTGTGATGCTCCGACCGCTGAATGTTTATTTATATTGAGAGTATCACTAGAAAGTGTTAAATTGAACCTGGAGAGAAGATCCTATGATAGTGAGATTAGTAGCACTCGCAGTTCTTTCTAGTCTTTGTTTGGTGCCCGTCGTGGCTCAAGCAAGGATAGATGTCGTCGCTTTAGATCGAGCGAATGACAAAATCGCGAAAAAGGAGTTTGACAGCGCGGTCGGCCTTTTCGTATTGATTTTCACGGATTTTAATCCGAGAGATCTTGAGACCTGTAACTTGGTCTCTGCTCACGCGGCTATAAGGTGGGTTGAAAATCATGCAATGAGGCGACCAGGGGAAATGGCCGCGCTCGGAGTGACGGCCCAAGCCGCCGCAAGGGTACGCAGAGTATTTGCGGGGATCCTTGCGAGAAACATTTTCGAGAAGCTTGAGAACGGTGAGTCCGTAGAAGGAGGCAGGTGTAGTTTACCGACCTTCGTTACAGGATCGCCGACCGGTTCGGGTTTTACCGACCTGACGAGTTTTTCCAAAATGATCTCGTTTCTCGAGTCTCTCATCACGAGGGACAAAGAGGTGCGAGATGAGATTCCCGAGAAAGGAATCCGCAAACTTCGAGAGAAGTACCTAAAGTGAACGCGAGCGGATGGAAAGCTTCGGCGTCCTCCAAGATGCCGAAGCTTTTGCTTTTTTAATATTTTTACATTACTCTTAGTTTTGTAATAAAATTTTTGTATTTAAATTAAAATGAAACTTGTTATCGTAGAATCACCAGCGAAATCGAAAACAATTTCCAAGTATTTGGGAAGCGAGTATAAAGTGCTCGCGAGTATTGGGCATGTGCGGGATTTACCAAAGAGTAACAAAAAAGCTATCGATATCCCTGGTGGCTTCATCCCCCATTACGAAATAAGTAAAGGCAAAGAAAAAGTGGTAGCTGAAATAAAAGCGGCTGCAAAAAAGGCAGATGAAATATTGCTCGCGACAGACCCCGATCGTGAGGGAGAAGCTATTGCTTGGCACCTCTCAGAGATTATTACTGAAGGAAAGAAGGAAAAAAGGAAAGATATTAAAAGAGTTACTTATCATGAAATTACGAAGGAAGCTGTGGAAGAAGCCTTCAAACACCCACGAGATATAGATGAAAATTTAAAGGAAGCTCAAGAAGCCAGGCGAGTTCTGGACAGGCTCGTCGGTTATGATTTATCTGGTTTAATTTGGAAAAAGGTGCGATATGGCTTATCCGCTGGGCGCGTCCAATCCCCCGCTTTGCGCATTATAATGGAACGTGAGCGCGAAATCCGCGCTTTCAAACCGGAAGGATATTGGGTGGTAACGGCAAAACTTTCTACAGAAAAAAAAGAAGAAATTTTATTTACTTGCACTGAAGAGCCGAAAACAGAAAAAGAAGCAGCCAGTATCGTAGAGACAGGAAAGAACAATGGATGGAGAGTGGTGAGCGTGGAAGAAAGTCAGGTGAAAAGAAGTCCACGGCCACCATTTATTACTTCTACATTACAACAAGCTGCTTCAAGTAGGCTCGGTTTCGCTCCTTCGAGAACTATGGGTATTGCCCAGAAACTTTATGAATCAGGCCTCATAACTTACATGAGAACTGACTCTATCACTTTGTCGGGCAATGCTATTTCCCAGATAAATAACATCGTGGAGAAAAAATTTGGCAAAGGATTATTTTTAGCCAGGAAATTCACAAGCAAATCCAAAAACGCACAAGAAGCCCATGAGGCAATAAGACCGACAGATTTCAGCAAGGATTCTGCGGGTATAAACGATGAACAGAAAAAGTTATACAACCTCATTTGGTCCCGAACCGTCGCCAGCCAAATGCAAGACGCAGAGATGATGAGGACGAGGGTGCTTGCGAATGTCGGGGAACCAAGGGTCACCCTTGGTATTCCTGATTTTGCAGCCAATGGCCAAAGAGTCGTCTCCCCTGGTTGGCTCTTAGCAGATATAAAAGCTCGCGGAGAAGATGTGGAATTGCCAAAAATGAAAGCTGGGGATTCTCTCAATCTTTTAAATATAGGAAGTGAAGGTAAGCAGACAGAGCCACCAGGTCGTTACAGTGAAGCAGGTTTAATTAAAGAATTAGAGAAAAGAGGTATCGGCCGCCCTTCTACTTACGCTTCTACTATTAAAACTATTGTGGATAGAGGTTATGTGGAGAAAGATGGTAAGGCTTTGAAGCCGACGGACACTGGCGACGTCGTCTCTACTTTCTTGGAAAATAATTTCGAAAAATACATTGGTGACACTTTCACCGCCGATATGGAAGATGAGCTGGATGATATAGCCCTAGGTAAAAGGAAATATGAGCCGACCCTGCGCGAATTCTATGGGCCATTTCTGAAGGATGTGAAGAGTAAAGATAAAATAGATAAACTGACTACTCTGGGCGACGTAGATCCCCAAATTAAATGCCCTATTTGTGGCAAAGGCATGGTAATTAAGCTCGGTCGCGGAGGCAAATTCATGTCTTGCGAGACTTTCCCAGATTGTAAAGGTATGCGGACGATACTCGGAGAAATCATAGAGGAAGCCAAACCTATTGGGGTGGACCCAACAACAGATTTGCCTATATATGTCATGGACGGCAGGTTTGGGCCATATGTACAGTTGGGTGAGAAAGGAAAAAAGGAAAAAGGAAAGAAGGAAAAATTAAGAATGGCCAGTATTCCGAAAGAGAAGAATCCTCATGAGGTAACAGTGGAAGAAGCTTTACATTACCTCTCTCTCCCCCGCTTACTCGGTAATCACCCCGAAACTGGCAAACCAATCTCAGCCAATATTGGGCGCTTCGGCCCATATGTCGTACATGAGAAAGATTTTAGATCTCTAAAAGAAGACGACGTTTATAAAGTCACATTTGAACGAGCTCTAGAAATATTCTCTGAACCCAAAAAATTCCGCCGTGGTAGATTTGCAAAGAAGGAAGAAAGTTAGCTTCCTCTACTATAAAGAGAAATTTTTGACGGAGTAAATATCTTGATCTTCCTTGCCCAGCGAAGCTCGACCACCAGGAGATGCGGCGTTGGGTATTAGAGTGTTATCGTCTTTCTTTATATCTTCAGGAGTCCTGTCATCCTCGGCCGTCGTAGCTATTTCAATTTTATCTACCTCCTCCTCTTTTTTGGGTTCTATATTCTGACTTTCAACTTTATGAACTTTTGACTTCTCACTCTCCTCATATCTCTCCATCATCTCATTCCTGCTACTAGCCTTTTTATTTTTTAGGAGTTCGAATATTGCATTAAGGTCGTCGTATGAAAAGAAGTCGATCATCAGCTTACCCCCCGTTTTTTTCCTTTCTATCTGCACACGGGTACCTAGACTTTCAGAAAACTTTTCTTCAAATTCGAAAACGACCGGATCCATTTCTGGAGTAATAACACGAGCTCTTTCCACAGCGATTTTGCGAGCGATAAGCTCGGCTTCGCGCACTGATATTTTTTTGTAAAGTACTTCTTTGAACAGAACTGATTGTTCCTGTGGCCTGTCCGAGAGCATGAGGAGTGGTCTAGTATGGCCTTCGGTAATCTTTCCTTCTGAAACAGCATTTTGTATTTCTTCCGGAAGGGAAAGTAGGCGTAAGGTATTCGATACGTATTCTCTACTCTTGCCTATTTTCTGAGCGATAGTGATGTGTTTGAAACCAAATTCGTCCACTAGTTTTTTGAAAGCTCTGGCGCGTTCGACTGCGTTCAAATCTTCTCTTTGCACATTTTCGATGATAGCAAGCTCGAGTTTCATCAGGTCGTTTTCCTCCCCTGCTCGTATGAGTACTGGCACCTCTCTTAGGCCTGCGAGCCTCGATGCTCGTAGGCGCCTCTCTCCTGCGATCAATTCATATTCTACTTTAAGACCGTCCTCTCGAAAGTTTTCTTTGCGGGTGACTACAAGTGCTTGGAGTACACCATATTGTTTTATCGAATCAGCCAGGGCCTGCAGAGCCACTGGGTCAAATTCTTTCCTTGGCTGGTATGGGTTTGGTTTTATTTTATCCACCTCGACCCAAAATATAGAATCATTATAAAACTGTGACATAAATAATTTGTGTAATTATAGAAAAATTATAGCAGAATAATTTGAAAAATGGTAAAGTCTAAAGTAAGTCCGCTGTTGCTCGAGCTATGGCGGGACAAAGCCGGAGTGGCGGAATGGTAGACGCGCACGACTCAAAATCGTGTATCGCAAGGTGTGAGAGTTCAAGTCTCTCCTCCGGCACTTGACAAACACTACGTAACCTGCTATACTGTGAGCAGGAGGCCTAGTATAAAAGATCCCAACTAACACCGGCTCCCACAGTAACTTCCATTTTTTCCTCATCAAAATAAGTATTTTGGATATTACTCAAGCTAATTTGGACTCCATTGGTAATGGTTTGTCCGTTAGTAGAATGTCCTGTATTTCTGATTTTTACAGCAATATCACGATCGTGATAGCCCTTTAGTATTTTGGCAAGTTCTTCTATATTCGTGGGTGATTCAGTGATTTTGGGTACACCGCGATATATTCCACCAAAATCACTTTGATCAAAATCGTGAGGAGAAAAATTCCCACTAGTTTTATACGGTTGGTCGGGCTCAGTGGTCATATTTTCATAATGAATTTACAATTATAATCATAAGTATATACTAATCTTTTTCAAGATAAACTTCTATGCAAAAAATACTAGTGATTCTCGGCCCCACGGCATCGGGCAAAAGTGAGGTGGCTGTCGAGTTGGCCAAACAATTTAATGGAGAAATTGTTTCGGCTGATTCGAGGCAGGTGTATAAGGGGCTGGATATTGGTACCGGCAAAATTACCAAGAAAGAGATGCAGGGTGTCCCCCACTACTTACTTGATGTTGTGAGCCTTAAAAAACAGTTTTCTGTTTCTGATTATAAAAAACTGGCAGATAAAGCAATAGACAAAATTTTAAAGAAAAACAAGCTTCCTATTATTTGCGGCGGCACAGGGCTTTATATAGATGCTCTACTTGGCAAAATTAATATCCCTGAGGTACCACCCAACCCCAAACTACGCAAACAACTTGAAAGCAAACCTGTAGCAGAACTATTCAATATCTTGAGAAACTTAGACCCAGAGAGAGCTGGGAATATCGATGCTAAAAATCCTAGAAGACTTATTCGAGCGATAGAAATAGCATTAGCTGGCCCCCACTCTACATCTCCCTCTGGTCGAGTTTCGCGGGGCAACACATTGAAATACAATGTGTTGAAAATTGGGATCAAAATAGAAGAGAAGAATTTAAAAGAAAAGATAAATAAGAGGATCGGGGGGTGGATGAAAAAGGGTTTAGTAAAAGAAGTTCAAAATTTGCATAAAGGAGGTCTTTCCTGGAAACGGATGGAAGAAATTGGATTGGAGTATCGTCTTGTCGCTCTATATTTACAAAATAAAATCACCAAAGAAAAATTAATAGATAGGATACAGATAGAGACTTGGCAGTATGCTAAGAGGCAGATGACCTGGTTTAAAAGGACTGTCCGTCAAGGAGGCGGGGACAAAAAAATAATCTGGCTTCCACCTAATATCTCAAAGATGAAATCTGAAGTTAAAAAATTTATAAAATAGATGCTCCGGCTTTTCAGCCGGAGCGAGGGGTTTTGCCTTGAACTGGGAGCGGGTTCTAGGCGAACAGTGGTTCTTGAATTTCCGTAGGTACTGCTTTCCAGATTCTTGCAAACTGTTGGTTACTGGTCAGCAGTGCGAGTCCCTCGGCCTCTTTCAGCGTGATCTGGTCGAGCCTACAAGCGAGGCAAAATAGTATCGCCTCACAAGTTTCTCGAGGACCACCCGCAAGAGAGAAAATGAATCCTCTTGTGCGGATCGCACTGGCTACTTCTTTCTGTGGATTACCCGTTAGACAGAGGAAACTCGTGTCCTGTCCAGGGTTTGCAGCAAGCTGGGCCGCTTCTTCAGCGACTGCTCCAGATAGAGCGGCTACCTTGTTCGAATGTATTTCTCCAGTGATGGTTGTGAATAAGGCTACTCCATTTACTGGATTTGCTACCATGAAAAAACCGCCCCGAATCCGTTCCATGGGAGAAACATTGTTCAGAATCCACGCTAGCTGGTCATGGATTTCAAAAAACTTCTTTTGAGTGTAGATCAAGTTGCGTCCTCCAAAAACTAAGGATCTGCCTCTGCCCTTTTGGGGACGAGAGAACTGATAATATTTTAACATGTTGTTTTATTGAAAAATGGATGTGACTTGATACTGTGGATATGATATAAACTATATGGAGGATTTCGCCTATGAAGACGACAGAATTTCCGTCTTCACAGACGGTCATCGACAACTGCACTAGCCAGAGCCACATCGTCATGGCTTTGCGATATGTGCTGGGTGACAAAAACAAACGTTTTACTCACTGGGCACCGATTCAGGACGCCGAGAACATCGGAGTGATGTATCTTACCGGTAAACATTTGCCTGAAGCCGCGTCACTTTCAGGTCGAGGTTATACGGCGATCGAAGTGGCGGCGTATCTCTACGCCCAGAAGGAACACACAAAGTACCCTCCTTGTCCGGGAGCGGGTGCAGTGAAAGGCTGGAATGTTCACAGCCTCCAATTTGATGGTCATATCAGCGCCCTCGTGCTCTACACTTGGGTCTAACTAGCCCAGGTAGCTCCTACCCCACAGACCCGCCGCATACACGGCGGGTTTTCTGTTAAAATAAGTTAAAATAAAAGTATGGAATTTTTAGATGTGAAGACTTTGCTTACCATAGTGCACCTTCTAGGTGTGGTGACTGGAGCTGGAGGCGCCTATTTGAGTGATGCTATGTTTTTCAGTACAGTGAAGGATGAGAAAGTAAGTAAAACGGAATTAAGATTCCTTAAAATCGGTAGTCGGTTTGTATGGTTTGGTCTTACCCTCCTTATTATTTCTGGTATTGGTATATTTTTGACTGATACGGAAACTTATTTAAATTCTTCCAAATTTTTAACCAAGATGACAATCGTGGGAGTCATCCTACTCAATGGAATTGTATTCCACATGTCGCACCTGCCTCGCATTGAACGCCACGTCGGCCACCATTTTCCCTCCTCCGACGAATTCATGCGACATCGCCCCCTTCTCCTCGCAAGTGGTGCCCTTTCCTTTGTTTCCTGGACATCGGCCATCATCCTCGGTTCCCTCAAAATACTTCCATACTCCTACTCTTCTATCATGATCGTTTATCTATCCGTTATTATAGTCGCCATCATCTCAACTCAAATCCTCTTCCGTCATCGTTAGGATTGTTTTTATGACTCAAGGTTTACTTTTCCTTGTTCTGATTTCAGGGTCTCCTTAATTTTAAGTGCAACTCTAGAAAGAGAATCGAGAGCGTCGCACGCACCATCAACAGTAACTTTTTCTTGATGAACCGCCATTAAATTTTCGAGCACACTAAGTATTGATGGTGTGACAATTCCTGCCCCAGCTCCCGTTCTCCACTCTGTGATTACATTTTTTAAAATTTTCTGATCCGGAGTTTCTTGTATTTGTTCTGGTCCTTGTTCAGACATATGATCTTTTTGTTAATTTTGTAATATACTCCATTATAACATGTCTCTGAATGTGACCCTACAGAGAATCGAACTCTGATTTGAGCCTTGAGAAGGCTCCGTCCTAACCGTTAGACGATAGGGCCGTTTGTAATTGCACAAAAACCATAACACGAATTTAATGATTTTGCCATTCCTTATCCTGTCGTACCAGGAGTTCCTTTTTTCTTTCTGGTTCCGCCATGATTTCTTCCACTAGCCACTCCATGCGGATGGTGTTTTGGGAGCCTTTAGCCAGAACGATGTCGCCTTCTTTTATTATTCCCTGTAGGAACTTGCCCGCTTCCCTACTATTTTCAAATTGAAAAATATTATTTTCATCCATCCCATTTTCCAAAGAACCTAGAGCGACGAAGCGTGACAGGGGGCCTACGGTAATCAAAATATCAGCTACATCTTTTACTAACTTACCTATTTTCTTGTGTTCTTCTATTGCAAATTCACCCAGCTCTCTCATATCTCCTAAACAGGCTATCCTTCGGGACATTCCCTCAGGCCCTGTAGTTTTTATTTCCCCAAGTGTTTTTAAAGCAAGCCTTGCTGCTACAGGAGAAGAATTGTAACTGTCATCGATAACAGTACTTCCTTTTATTCCTTTTAAAATCCTCATTCTTCCAGGAGGAGTTACTATGCTTTCAGAAGCTTTTTGTATTTCTTCCATTTGCATTCCAAGAGCGATACCTACGCTTGCGGCGGCGAGAAGAGAGTAAACATGCCCTTCACCGAAAGCTCCGTCTATTTTGAACTTATGTATTTCATTTTTGTAATCTATTTTAAAATTTGTTCCTGTGATTTTACCTTCCTTGCTATACGCGATTTCCGGCTTGGTCGCTATAATGTCGGGAATTGTAAAACTTTCTTCCCCATCTTGGATGCCATAAGTTATTATTCTGGATTTTGTTTTATTCCTCATCTCTAACACTCTTTTATCATCGCCGTTAAGTATGGCAACTCCGTCTTGGCCTAGGGCTTCTACTAATCTTCCTTTTTCTGCCCACACTTCTTCAGGCGAAGCAAAATTGGCCACATGCACAGGCACTTCGGCTAAGGCGGTGATTACTGATATGTCAGGTTTTACCCAACTTACAATATTTTTAATGTCATTTTTTTGATCCGCCCCTACTTCTAGCACTAGAATTTTTGGATAATTCTTAGAAAAGAAAATTCTCCAAAATCCTAGTTTTATGTTCCATGCCCACCTGAACGGATTTGACCAAGCATTTTTTAATCCTAAAATAGTCAGGGGTACCCCTATCTCACTGTTGAAGCTTTTTTCACTTTTTCTGGTATGGGATTTTGAAGCGACTATGGTATGTATAGCATCTTTAGTCGATGTCTTACCCACGCTTCCTGTCACCGTTATAATTTTAGGATTGTGATGATTAAGCAGGAGTCTCGCTTCCCAAGTTAGTATTGAAACTACAATTTTTTTAAATAGATTTTTCATTTCTATCGGGTGGAATTTCGTAATAATTAATTAAAAATTTGGTTATCTCCATGAACGGTTCAGTTAGTGTTTCAGAAGCGTATTTTACACCTTTTGGATATGTATGGAAGAGAAATATTAAGAACTTCGGATTATAAGCTGGAAAATAACCAAAGAAAGAGTGCAAGTATTTACCATCGACATATCCTGAACGGCCTTCGTCCGACATTTGAGCGGTACCGGTTTTAGCCGCGATACTATATCCTTCCAACTTAGCTTTCCCCCCGGCTAAAGCTTCATCCACTACTTTTATAAGCATGCGAGTGATTTCAGTCGAAGCTTCTTTGGAAATCACCTGCTTGCCTTGTTCGAATGTAAATTTTTTAAATAAACCATTGTCATATTGAACCCTCTTCACTATATGAGGAGTAACGAGGTAGCCGCCATTACCAAGCGCTGACAGTGCTCTAGCTGTTTCTATCGGTGTCATAGCTATGCCTTGACCGTAGGAGGCTGTGGCCATCTCTATTTCTCGCGGACTTTCAAGGTTTGTGATGAGTCCTTTGGTCTCGTTTGGTATATCAATGCCAGTTTCGGTGCCGATTCCAAAACTTTTCATATATTCAGAAAATTTTTCGTTGCCTATTTTGAGGGCAACGTATGTTGCTCCGGTGTTTAAGGATTGATTCAGTACCTCTTGCATACTTACTATTCCACGTCCCCTACCATCGTAGTTACTTATTTTTTTGCCGTTTAAAGTGAGTGCTCCGAGGTCGTTGTAAGTACTATCTGCCTTCACTACTCCCGAATCAAGCCCACTTGCCATAGTGAGAGCTTTTATAATGGAGCCCATTTCAAAAACATTCTCTACTAGGGGGTTGCTATAGATGTGAGGATTTTTTTCCGACTGAAAACTATTCAAATCGAAAGTTGGGTTGTAAGCGATAGCATATATAGCTCCAGTCATGGGGTCGATCACTATTCCCCCCGCGCTCTCGCTCTGCCAAGTGTCCCGTATTTCTGATAGCTTGGATTCAAGGAATGATTGGGTCGAAGGTTCGATCGTGGTCACGAGGTCGCCTTGTGAGTTGCCGCCAACTGTTTCCTGTATATTTGAAAAAAGTTCAGCGAAAAAGTTGTTGTAAACCTGGGACGGATCTTTTCTTAGCACGTCCTCGTAGTATCTTTCTAGGCCGTACCTACCAGCCAACTCATTTTCGTTATAGGAAACAAAACCAAGAGTCTGTGCTGCGAGCTCATTGCCGGGGTAGAAACGCCATTTCTCTTGAGAGAGGACGATGCCTTTTAAATTAAGATTTTTTATTTTTTCTGCCGTCTCACTATTTATTTTCCTCGCCACTTCTTCATAGGGATCGTCATATTTTGAAGCGCGTGCCGTAAAATCGGCCCGATCGATGTTTACAAGGTCTGAAAGTTTGCGGAACATCTCTTCCGGATTTTCAATCAAGGATGGGTGGATGGCTAAGGTAAAGCCTGAACGTGTGAGGGCACCGGGTACGAGCTCTCCCATTTTGGATTCGAAGTAAATATTCCCTCGATCGTAGGGAGTAGTATTCGTGTTTATATACTGCCTGTCAGCTCGCTCTGTAAAGTTACCGCCGTAGACTATTTGCAGGAAATAAAGCCTGAAAAGTATACCAAGGGCACATAAAATCACAGTTACTCCTATTACCCGTATTCGGATCGAATGGCTGTGCGACATTTACAATAGATAATACAGTATTTATTGCTGATTCAAAGAGAGAGTTTTCCCAGATGGTGTTTTTGAAATGAAAATTTTGTTTGGGAGTTCATTTAAGCCGTAACTATAAGCTCTATTTATAGTCAAACCATTCTCACTTTCTATGTATTTATACTCGAGCTCACTTACTGCATTTTGCAAGCTTGTAAGTGTCGTCTCTATCGCCTCACGAGCTACCACATTGCGTACCGAGCTGTTGACACAATAAATATAAAATATAGCCGAAAGTAGAATACCGGTGATAAGGGCGTAGAGAGTAAGCGGACTTTCTTTTATTGCTATTATTTTTGATCTCATATTTTTTCTATTGCTCTTAGTTTGGCACTTCTTGCTCGTGGATTCTCTTTTATTTCTTCCTCACTTGCTATAATCGGTCTCTTATTTAAAATATTTGCCCCTTCTTTTTCTCTCAACTCTTTCCATAATCTTTTGACTATTCTGTCCTCCAAGCTATGGAAAGAAATGACAGCGATCCTTCCTCCTGGTTTCAAAATTTCGAAAGCCTTCGACAATCCTTCCTCCAATGCTCGCAATTCATCGTTCACCGCTATTCTCAAAGCTTGGAAGGTGCGAGTAGCTGGGTGGATTCTCCTAAAGTGATACCAAGTAGGGGTGGCTTGTTTTATAATCTGTACTAATTCTCCTGTTGTCTTTATTTTTCCGACCGTTCTTTTCTCGACGATTGTTTTGGCGATGTGCCTGGCAAATTTTTCTTCACCGTAACTTTCGATGACGGTCGCCAAATTTTCTTCCTGCCACTCGTTCACGATTGTTTCTGCTGTGAACGGGGCTCCTTTTGAGTCGGTAGAAAAGGTCATGAGTAGAGGTTCGTCCTTCTGAAAACTGAATCCCCTACCCACTCCGCCAGCTGGCGCCTCAAATTGGCTCCTGTTCCATCCGAGATCAAAAAGTATTTTATCGGGATTTCCAATTTCTAAAATCTCAGTAACCTTATCGATGTTTCTGAAATTCAGCACCGCAAGCTTCGGCCTTGCTTCCAAGAGTTCTAATCTTGTTTTGGCTACTTCTACTGCGTCGCTATCGGCATCGATTCCTGCGAGTGTCACTTTTTTGGGGAATCTTTTCCATACCTCTTCGCTATGGCCGCCATTGCCGAGGGTGGCGTCGAGGTAAATATCGCCTTCCTCTATGTTTAGAATCTCCAAGGATTCTTTTAAAAGAACAGGTATGTGAGTCATAAATTCATCCAACTAGCCTCACATAATTCCAAGCCCCGAAAGTTTCTCGGCCAGGCCGAGAGCTTCTTTCTCGACAACCTTGCGATACTGTTGCCAATTCTTCTCACCCCATATTTCGACTCGATTCTGGACTCCTATCATCACCACTTTGCCTCTGAGTCCAGCTCTGTCTCGAAGGAAGTCAGGGATAAGGATCCTGCCTATCGAATCGACCTCTGCTTCGTAAGCTCCAGCAAACATATAGCGGGTGAAGCTACGCATATCACTTGAGAGCATCGACGCATTTTCTGAAAGTTTTTTGGCTACCCTTTCCCATTCTTTGGCGGTGAATGTAAAAAGGCAGTTATCCAAGCCTGGGGTGACTACCAGTTTCTTTCCTAAAATCCCTCGAAACTTAGCAGGTAAAGACACTCTGTTTTTATCGTCTATGGTGTGAGTGTATTCACCTATCAGCATTTAATTTTTTACTCTCTATTTCCTTAATTTATAATTTTCCACTTCTTCCCACTTAACACCATTCTATACCACCCTCTTACACCTCGAAACACACTTATCCACAAAATACTGCCTTTTGAGCAGTACGTAACAGTTCTGATAAAAAGCAATATACGCCTTACTCGGGCGAATAAGCCCATATGTTATTTATCGAGTTAAATGCTTAATAATTCGAGGACTTTTTTACGATCAATGGCCCAGAGGAAGGTCGAAAGGCGTGGACCTTGGTTTTTGGTGATGAGGAGATTGTAAACATGTTTAAAAAATTCTTTTTGAGCCGGAGCATTTTCTTTATCAGTGAGATCTGGATCTTTGGGTATTGAATATACCAAGTGTTCAAGTTCTTCGATCGAATTTTGACTATTTTCTAATTCTGTTCTTAATTTTTTAACCTGATCTATAGATTTTTCATTCATAGTCGATAGGTATTCTTTATTTAGAGAATCTCTAAGTACTAAAAGCTCATCTTGATTGTATTTTAAAAGCCAATTTTTAGCTTTGGGTATGCGTATTACTATCGAGTGTTCATCATAATTTACTTTTAAATCCAGACAAAGTTTTTTAATTTTCTCAATATTCCATTGAGTCATTTGCCCTAGGGCTACTGCCTGTTTAAAAGGGATCGAGTTTCCTCCATGTTCTTTGTCGAATTCATCATATTGGCGATAAATCTCGGTATCAAAAGCCAAACTAAAAGCTTGATCTGGCCTCTTTCTAAGGTAGAGCCATTTTAAAAGTTTTGGTTCATATATCTCTAGTAATTCTGCCGGAGATATAGCATTACCTTTTGAACCCGACATCTTTGCCCCTAAACCTTGAATGCCTACAAATTTATATTCCGCGAAAACAGGTTCTTTGGTATTGAATATTTTTTGAGCGATTTCTGTTGCTACATCATAACTACTCCCAGGAGAAGCGTGATCATGGCCTCCTGGTTCAAATACCACTTTTTCTATTCCCCATCGCATTGGCCAATCTATCTTCCACGCAAGCTTAGCGATTCTATTTTTAGACAGGTCTACTTTTTCTATGTTTCCCGTTTCGATGCATTTGTACTCCACTGTTGATTCACCATCGAATCCTAATATTTGTGTTACATCTTTTCCGGTAAAACGAGAATAGACTGAAATAGGATAATATTTTTCTATATATTCCGATTCCACTATACCCCCCTCACTCTTACCTTTATCAGTCATAAAAGAAAGAAGAATTTTAGCTACTTCTTTCCTTTTATTTAAAGCTAAAAATAAAAACTGATCGTACCTACCACTTTCATATTCTTTGGTCTGATATCTATATTCAAGTTCTATACCGAGAGAAAGCATAGCTTCCTCAAAAGGTTTCTGGAAATAATCAGCGTAAGATTCGAATCCGGATTCTGGACTTGGTACTTTCGATAACGGCATACCTATGTATTTCTCAAAATCTTTTGGCGCGTTAGCCGGTATCTTTCTTAAGCGATCAAAATTATCCCAAGAGAAAATACATCTGGTGATGAACCCTTTATTTTTTAGCGCTTCGAATACAGCGTAAGAGGTTACCACGTCTCTAAAGTTACCAAAATGCACTGTGCCTGAAGGACTTATTCCGGCGGCGCAGGTGTATATTGTTTCTTTCGGGAATATTTCTAGGACTTTTTCTACGGCTAATTCAGTCCAATTTTTATCAGAAAGATTTACTTTGTCGATATCTAGTCTCACACTGCTATTTTATATCAACCAACTTGTAAGCGATAGGGCCTTTGGGGGCATTGAAAGTGAAAGAAGAGCCTTTTTTGGTGCCCATGATAGCTTGGCCGAATGGGGAGGTAACCGATATTTTGCCACTTGCGATGTCAGCCTCCTCGGCTCCCACCAGAGTATAAGTTTTTTTCTCATCGTCACCTTCTTTTTTGACAGTCACTACCGAGCCGACACTGACAGAGTCGGTTGAGTGAGTGGAAACGATTTTTGCATTTTTTAGAATAGATTCAATGTGGTTTATTCTGTCTTCCACTGCAGCTTGAGCATCACGAGCTTCATGGTATTCGGCGTTTTCAGAAAGGTCGCCCAAAGATTTTGCGTAATTCAAACTTTCCGCAACTTCTTTGCGCTTAATTTTCTTTAAATAATCGAGCTCTTTCACGAGCTCATCGTATTTTTCTTGGGTTAAATATTCCATTATCCTTCCATTATTCCCGCTCCCATCTTCTATAATTAACACTATACTATACTAATTTTTACGATTGTCAATCCCGCTTAGCTCTTAAACTGTATAAGCACTTCAAAGTCAGCTTTCAAGGTATCTTTGGTGTGTGAGTTATACACAGCTACAGCCGGGTGATAAAGAGGGATCACTTTTATTGCTCCGTAGCTTGTCCTGGTGTCGAAAACTTTACCATGCATCTTGCCTATGGGCTCCAGCTCAAATTCAAGGCCAAATTTTTGCATTACATAGTTACTCGAATACCTGCCGAGCCCGGCTATCACTTTTGGCTGGATGATTTCTACTTGCCTGTCGAGGAATGGTCCGTAAAGTTCTATTTCTTCTGGTAAGGGGTCACGATTTTGAGGGGGCCTATCCTTCACTATGTTTGTAACATAAACATCTTCCCTTTTTATTCCGGCTGAAGCCAAAAGTTCATCAAATATTTTACCTGCCGCCCCGCAGAAAGGTCTCCCAGTTTTAGCTTCGTTTCTTCCTGGAGCCTCACCGATAAACATAATTTTTGCAAAATGATCCCCTTCTCCTATTACTGGTAAATTTTTATTTTCTATTCTAAATGTATATAAAGGCGACTTTTTTAAAGCTATCACCTCGTCTTTTATTTTTCTCAAAGCTTCCTTTCGCTCTTCTATAGTGTCCATACGTATTTAGATTATTTCAGATATCCTTCTTTTTTCAAAATTTTAACTTTGTTTTTAATACCACGATTATAACCGTGCATTTTGCCGTCCGAACCGATTACCCGATGGCATGGAATTTTCGGGTCATAATTTTTAGAAATTATGTTACCGACTGCTCTATAGGCATTTGGACTCCCTGCTTTCATTCCTACTTCCTTATATGTCAGCATCTTCCCTCTAGGAATTTTCTTCACCACTTCATACACTTTTTCTTTGAAAGATTTCATCAGTCTACTACGTGTTGTTTACCGACTCTATATATGCACAGTATTCACAATTCGGTGATTTGCGAGGCGTAGATTCAGAATCAAGGCAAGCTTTCATGTCGGTAAGTGTTTCTGGAATCCACGAATCGGAGCCAGTGTAAGGAATAAGTTTAATATCAAATTCGAGCTTACCATCGAAAGCTTCTCTATCACGTTTACCATTGGCGTATACGAAGTAGCCAGTGTCAGAAACCTTAAAATTATTTTGTCGGAAGAGCCACTGATATACTTCCATTTGTCTCTTATAACCATTTTGCCATTCTGCATCAAGATTTACCTCTTCGGTTTTACTAGTCGCTTTATAATCGACTACTATCAGTTCCTTTTCTCCTTTATTATTCTGCCACACGTCATCAACCCCACCAAAAACTATAAAATTAGTGGACTTGTGGAAAGTCTCGACTCCTTTAAAAGCATCTCTCCATGTATCCATATCTTTGTGTTCAAAAGGTACAGCGTCTACTCCATAACTATCCATGAGTGGATGCGGAGTTCCTTGTTTTCGATGCATATCGAATTCTCTTTTTAGCAAAGTGTCGACCGCGCTGTTCAAGTTAAATGGAAAACCCTGTGGTCTCGATACCCCCAGCCTCCTATCCAAATAAAAACACTTCGGGCATTCTATGAAGAGATCTATTTTTGAACGACTTATCCTGAAAGGCTCGCTCGAACGTGGGTCGTATAATTTTTTTCTATAAAAAGCCATAATTAATTATGAATCTCCGCTATCTCTTTGACCATCTTCTTCACTTTCTCTGTGTGTATGCCTACATCGATTGCGAGCTGCGGGTCAAGGGCTACAGTTTTGCATAATACTATACCAGCGCCCAAAAGCATTTGTTTTTCGACGTTTGAAATGCTGTGTAGACAAGTAATCGGGTGGAGACCAGCGTGTTCCACCAGATCTTGCAAGTTGCCTTCCTTCGGGTAATTCCAACCTATTAATTTCATGTTTTTGCATTCAGCAAAATGTATGGCCTGTACTGAGAATTTGGTATTGGTTACCAACCAGCTTTCATCCACTTTTCTTTTACCGCCATAATCGAAATATATATTTTCTAAGTCATCGAAACGCTCTTTTATATAAAGCACTACTTTTACATCCGATTTTATACCGAGTTCATTGTGAAATTTGGCTTCAACAATAATAAGCTTATTTTCATTCCAGGCTACTACATCGACCTCATGAGGGATGCATTCTCCTAGAAGTTCGACATCGGTCTCTGTCTGATACCCTTTTGATTTGAATATTTCAGCTACAAATCGTTCGAAAGGAAATCCGGAAGGTCCAAGCTCCATGATAGCTTTACGCAAGGAGTACTTTACTGCCACATGTTTCATTTGTCGCGCCAACATATCGAAAGCGTGACTATATATTTCTTTGGTGCTCATGCCGTCGTGCAACTCAGCTTCTATATCTTTTGTGATCTTTTCTGCAAGATCAGGGGTGGCTTTCGCTCGCATGAGCGAAGCCGTTAGTTTTTCACTGTCGAAAAGTTGCCTTTCTCCTGTTGATTTAATGATCTCCACTTCTTTTTTCACTTTACCATTATCTCATACGTTACTCTAAAATGCCTCCTCCCAAACACTTTTCTCCGTCATAAAATACTAAAGATTGGCCTGGTGAAATATAGGTATCTTCTCCCAACTTTACACTTACCTGTCCTTTTTTTACTATTTCTACTTGGCATTTTATTTTCTTCTGCCTATACCTCAATCTACAGTGTAAACTTCTCAAATTAAATTTATTTAGATCCGTAATCCAGTTGATCTGCTCTAATCTTATGTACAGAGGGTCACCCTCTTTACATTTTAAATCCGTTGTAATTTTAGAGCTTACAGTGATAGTGTTTTCTTTTATATTTTTTGAAGCCACATACAAAGCTTTGTCATTAGATAATTTTTTAGTAACGGTAAAACCATGACGCTCGCCTATCGTAAAAAATACTGCCCCTCTGTGGCGTCCTATCACTTCTCCCTTTTCATTTAGTGTATTGCCCTGTTTTTGTTCAATATATCCAGAAAGAAATTCTTTCATGTCGATTTGACCAAGGAAGCACAAGCCCTGGCTATCCTTCCTCACGGCTTGGGGTAGTTTGAATTTTTTAGCCAATTTCCTTACCTCCTCTTTTTGTAGATGGCCCACAGGAAATACAATATGTTTAAGTTGTTCTTGGGTTAGTGTCCAGAGGAAATATGATTGATCTTTGTTTTTGTCCTTCGCTTCTAATATTTCGAATTTCGAATTTCGAATTTCGTGCTTTATACAGTAATGCCCTGTTGCTACAAAATCAGCGCCTTTGCCTATTGCCCAATCTAAAAATGCGCCAAACTTTATTTCTTTATTGCACATGACATCGGGATTCGGAGTCCTACCCTTTTTATACTCATCGATCATATAATCCACAACTTCTTTCTTGTATTCTTTTTCTAGATCCAAAGTTACAAAAGGGATATCCAAAATAGCTGCCGCTCGCATAGCCGAACGCCTATCTTCTCTCCAGGTACATACATAACCTGGAGGCGTCCATGCTTTTATAAAGACTCCAGTGACCTCATAGCCTCCCTGCTTCAATAAGGCGGCACTCACAGCACTGTCCACCCCCCCAGAAAGGCCCACGAATACCCTCCCTTTATCCCCTCCCTTATTTTTTACTGCTTGACTTTTCATACTCAATTATGCTATAATACACTCGGATTTCAATTCGGGCAACTAGCCCCACACGGAGAGCAATATGAGAAAAGCTTGTGCAATTCGTGATCTTGAGATACTGAAGCAGGAAGTATCTCAAGCCCCCGGTGGAAGTGAAGGGGTTTCGAGGGTGCAAACCCTCATTCAGAATCTTCGAGAAGACTGCATCGGGGCAACTGCAGCCCTGCGAGCAGGTCTCGAGATTCGCCGCGAATTTTGCGGCTCCTACTAGTCTGTGCCACGAGCACACCGGCCCCGAGCAATCGGGGCCGTTTCCTATTTTAGATAAAGCTCGCGGTTTCTTTTGTGCCCATCGAAGTCCACAGCATAGTGCATTGTTCCGTTACTATCAGAGAGAAAATATAAATAATCAGTATTAGTCGGAGCGATGGCCGCTCGTATCGAATCAAGTCCTGGGTTTGAGATAGGTGTCGGAGGCAAACCTTTATTGGCATAAGTGTTGTAAGGATTATCCTCATCCTCCAAATCTTCTTTTGTCAAAGTAAAACTATTTTTGCCGTTATAATATTTAAATGTCGCATCAGCCTGCAAAGGCATTTCTAGTCGTAATCGTTTCCACAATATCCCGGCCACTACCCTCCTGGTATTTATCTGTCTCGCTTCTCCTTCTACGATCGAAGCCATAGTTACTATCTCATCCAAGCTTTTACCGAATTTTTCCATATCAGGTACCAGGTCGTTTATTTGTCTAGCAAAATTTTCTCTCATCTGTGCAGCTATGTCCTCTGGCTTTTGATTTGGCATGAAAAAGTAAGTGTCAGGAAAAAGGAAACCTTCGTATTTTTTAGCGATAGAGATAAATTCTTTTTTATTAAATTTTGGAAGTTGTTCCCATAGTATCTCTGCCATTTCCGAAGAGTTTAAGCCTTCGTGGATGACGATGCGTATGGGGGAAAGGCCATACTCACCATTGGTCACAATATTCGACACTTCGAAGACACTTTTTTCTTTTGGAAAATAATAATCCCCCGCGATCACTTTCCTCTCCCCTCCTTGTAGCATGACAAAAAATTTGAGCCAAAAAGAAGAGGTCACTACTCCCTGACGCTTGAAGGTGTTTGAAATGGTGTCCAGGTGCTCTCCTTGTTCTATGGTTACTATAGTATGCTCTGGAAAATATCGTGGAGCTTTCCACAGGAAACCGTACATCAGGATCCAAACTGAAAGTAATACGAAGAGTACTTCTCCTATCCTCCAAAAGTATCGACCGAGTAAAGGATGTGTTTCGACTGCTTTCTCTCGCACTTTTTTTACACGTGCTATATTCTCCCATTCTTTTTCTAGGGAATGTAGTTTTTGGATATAATTTCCAATCAGCCCGAAAGATTCGTTCTGGCGGGTTTTTAATTTTTTAAATATATTCATTTGAATTATGTAGGTAAATTGGCTGGAGCTTCCGATTTCTTAGATGGTATACGCTCAAATGTCGGTGTAGTCACTGTTTGTCCTGGGAAATGGAAGATGGTAGCCAGCTCCTCGCTATTTAATACAAATGTCGCCTTGCCCTTATATGGTGGGTAAAATATTTGCCTCGATTTGTAGGCTTCTAGGACATGTTTCTTTAAAAACTCTCTAGTTTTTCCTCTAAAATCTTGCCATGGATAATTGAAACCGGTCAGTCCTCCAGTAGGAGAAAAGCCATTCAAAGCAGGAGAACTATATTGTTTGAATGAGCCGAGCATACCTCCTATATTTGATCCGTTAAATTTATCCTTCTCTGCTATATAGAGGCTGCGTATACCGACATCGAAAGGAGTCTTTGATAAACTTCTTTCTAAAGCTGATATCACATCTTTTTCCCCTTCTGTTGCTTGACGACTTTGTTTTTCCTTATCTTCTGGTCTAAATTTTTCTATTATTTTTTTGATTTCTTTGTCGGAATTATCTTTCCACGAATCATCCTGCTCTGAAAATACCTCCCAACGTCTATTCTTAGTGTGTGACCTGACTATTATTTGTATCCACACTCTATGCCCCTCTGTGAGTGACCCCATAAACTCGATCATTGTGGATAAAGGGTCAATCTTGAACTCCTCTTTTGGATCTTTATCTAGTCCGTAATCTACGTATGTTTTTATGGGGTATGCGTCAGCTTTTTTTAATTTCCATTCGCATCCCCAAACGACATTTTTCTCTTTGTTATATGATACAGGTAAAGTGTAATCCTCGACTTCATAAATTTCTATACCAGGGTATTGGGAATAAATTTGCGACTCTATGGCGTTTTTATATTTCGGCCTCGTCCACACGAAAAAACGTATTTTGCCTCCCTCGGAAACAAGTTCCAAGGAAAACCAATCACGAGTACTGCATTTCCACATTCTTTCTATCCAAGTTTGTTCCCCTCCCGCTTGGGAAAAAACTCCCATGATCACCTCCATAGCTACCGGTGATTTGAATATTTCTTTAGGAAGTTTTATTTCAAGAAGTACTGAGCCAAGTCCGGCCCAATACACTCCCCTACGATACGAAACCCACATATTAAAAATAGCGATACCCGTAACAATAGGTAACCAAATAAAAGCGCTTTGATAGACGATGTTAAAAGCTATTTGCAAGCTATCAAAAATTCCGAAATCTAAAAACCCACTAAACATGCTATTAATAATAGCATGTTTAGGCCAGTGTATATGTGTTATCCTTCAACTTTTTAAAGTTTTTAGGATTTTGAAGGTTGACTACGATGGTATTTTCTTTCACATACCTTTCTTTCAATACTTTTTCTACTACTTTTTCTTTGGAGAGTGGACCATTCTTTTTCAAAATATCTTTGATGACGTCACGCACGATACCCATAGAATATCCCCATTCTTTCAGAGCATAAAGGCCGCGACCAACAAGGACGAAGCGCTCATCTTTTATAAGTTCGTTGTGAGTCGTGGCCACATGAGCTTTTTTATTGAATATTTCACTGATAAGGCGAGCTACTTCACGGAAGTGTATAGGAGAGCCATGCCTACGGATCACGAGGTAAGCATAATCCCTGATACCACGCGCGCTGATGTTTGAGGACTTACTCTTGCCCCATTCGCCGAGAGGGTTTTTACCCAAGGCACGAGACATTTTGAGCCAACGGCCGATTATTTCTTCATCTTTATATTCTTGAGAGACATCTTTTATGTGGTCTAGGAAGGAAGAAACTATCTCTGACTCAGGTACGATTTCGTCGTCCTTCAATCCTGAATAAAGTTTGCGAAGGCCTTCGTGTATTTTGCTTGCAAGCTCTTTGTCGATGTGCCAACGATGTTTAAATTCCTCATCTTCTTTTTCTTTTACGAAATCTTCACCGATGATAAGCATGAAATGGATGTTGTTCTGCAAGCTCTTGTCTTTGGAAATGTGAGTGAGCAAATCCTCCTCAGAGATGATTCCTCCAAGTTTCCTGATTACTGATTTCAATTCTTCAAAATATGATTTTTCCTTTTCGTATACAGAAGAACGTCTGATATTGCCTATCGAATAGTTTTCGATTTGGCGTACTCTTTCTCTAGTGATGCCGTATTTTTTGCCGATGGCTTCCAGAGTCATCTTCTTGTCCCCGTTTAGGCCAAAGCGCCCGGAGATGATGTCTTGAGCCCTAGAAGGCAAGGCAGAAAGAAGCCTCTTTACAATAGGCTTAGGATTGAAATCGATGCTTATTTGTTTGGTTTTTAAGCTTGTTTTCATGCTATTTTTACTGCTAGTTTAGTCTTGGTAATTATACCACATTATTATACAACATTCAGTACTCCTATTTGTATCATATAGGTAGAACTCCGTCAAGCTACTACTAAATTCAGCACTTTGTTCTCTACAAATATGACCTTTTTGACCTCTTTTCCTTCTAGCCACTTAGCTATTTCTGGCATAGCCAAGGCTATTTCCCTCACTTCCTTCTCCCCTGCTTCTGGTCTTATTACCACTACCCCTCTTACTTTCCCATTTATTTGTACGGCAATCTTTACTTCTGTTTCCATAATTTTCTTCGGGTCAAATTCTGGCCACTTTTCCAAATGCACTGATTTTTTATGTCCCAAGCTGTGCCAAATTTCCTCTGTAATATGCGGAGCAAAAGGCGCTAAGAGTTTGAGCAAAATCTCATAATCTTCCCTCGTCACGCCGTATCCTTTGGAGGAGGCGGATTCCATCTCATTCACTAGAATCATCATACTGGAAATAGCGGTGTTGAAAGACATACTCTCTATATCTTCAGCAACTTTCTTAATTGTTTTGTGCACCAAAGTTTCTAATTTAGGATTTAAAAGTCTTTCCTTTTTTTCTTCTTTCCTTCTTTCAATTTTATCTTGCAACTTCCACACTCTTTCCAAAAATCTACGCACTCCTATCATATTGTCCGTATTCCAAGATATGGCGTCTGCAAATGGGCCCATGAACATCTCATACAGACGCAAAGAATCAGCGCCCCAAGTCGCTACTATATTGTCCGGATTGATGACATTGCCGAACCTTTTGCTCATTTTCCTACCATCCTCCCCCATGATCAGTCCCACAGATTGCAATTTCTTGAATGGTTCTCTGGTAGAGACTACCCCAATATCAAATAGAAACTTATGCCAAAAACGAGCGTAGATGAGGTGCCTAGTGGCATGCTCTGCTCCGCCTACATAGTAGTCAACTTGGTTCCAATATTTTTCCATACTCGGATCCACCAATTTTTTACTATTATCCGGATCCATATAGCGCAGGTAATACCAACTCGAACCTGCCCATTGCGGCATGGTATTAGTTTCTCTTCTGAGAATTTTCAATTTAGAATTTCCAATTTTCATGGGGACTTCTACCCATTTTTTAATATCAGCCAAAGGTGACTCACCCGTTCCAGTCGGCTCATAACTTTTCACTTTGGGTAATTTGAGTGGCAAATCTTCTTCTTTCAGAGGTATCACTTTGCCTTCTGCATCTTTCAACACAGGTATCGGCTCCCCCCAATATCTCTGCCTCGAAAAAACCCAATCGCGAAGTTTGTATTTCACAATTTTCTTACCAAATTTCTCAGTAATTTTTTTACGAGCCTCATCGCTTTTCATTCCATCGAATTCTCTAGAGCCTGAGAGCTTACCATCATTTGCATATTGTATATTCCACTCATCTTTATATTCTTGAATATTCCAAGATTCAGTTTCTTCATTACAATATCCAGCAACGCTACCAGAGTTATAGATTACTGTTTTAATTTTAAGTTTATATTTTTTTGCAAAAACAAAGTCGCGCTCATCGTGCGCTGGGACAGCCATTACAGCACCAGTACCATAATCAGCCAAAACGTAATCGGCGATCCAAACTGGTATTTCTTCATTGTTTGCTGGATTTATTGCTTTGATCCCCTTAAGCTCAACACCAGTTTTTTCTTTCGTAGCGTCAGTCCTCTCGATTTCTTTTTTGTTTTTAATTTTTTCAATATATTTTTGCACTTCCTTCCAATTTTCAATCTTTCCATCTTTCCATGATTGAATTATTTTATGCTCTGGTGCCAACACTATATATGTCACTCCAAAAAGTGTGTCAGCTCTAGTAGTGAATACTTTGATTCTTGATTCTTGATTCTTGATTTTAAATTCAATCTCAGCTCCTTCCGAGCGCCCAATCCAGTTCCGCTGACTTTCTTTGATCGATTCCGGCCAATCTAGAAGTGGTTTGGCAAGTTCAATGAAATGGCTCTTCTTTCCAAGAAACAAAGTATCCCAGGCATGTTTTTGAGCAATGGTGGTAACAAACTCAGTTACTCTATCTCTTTCGACCCAAATAACATCATGATTTGAGTCTTCTTCATTAGTTAATTTCTTTCTTTTGCCATCCTTCAGTTCGATATACATTGCTTGATAGTGACCATAACGATTTACTCCTTTTGGCGGATGGTAAAAAGTAGCATCATAATTTCCAAGATTACGTATAAATTTGAAATTCTGATATCCTGTTTCTTCACGAACTTCTTGAAGAGCCGCCTCATCCGCAGTTTGTCCATCTTCGATACCTCCAGTAACAAAAGTTCGCCACGCAACTTTCTTCCATTGTAAAGTGATAAATTTATCTTCCTTCCAATGTTTGACGAAAACCACGACACCATTACGCTCAGCATCTGGTAAACCTTCACGATATGCAGAAACACTGCCAACATCCTTAAAACATGGCACCGTAGGATTTCTTTTATCATAATAGACTTCGACCCCAAGCCGATCGAGCCAAATCGGGAGTTCGGAATTGATCATTTTGCCTGGTACGAAATCCTTTTCATCGATCCATAGAACTTCATTATGATCGACTTCTCCTTGAGTTAACGAATCCGTCACAATGGGGACCCGTTTGTCGCTTCTTAGTTCAAAATACACCGCTTGAGCTATGGCTATGCGATTCTGGCCTTTGTGTACAGTGTAGTAGTGAGCTTCAGTCGGTCCTCCCAGAATACGTTTAAATTCCAAATCAACATATCCTGTTTCTTCTCTCACTTCCCGACGCGCTGTTTCTTCCACGGATTCGCCATCTTCAATACCGCCGATAATAACAGTATCCCAACCAAATTTTTTATTTCGGATAATTAAATATTTTTTATTTTTAGGATCATACACAATTGCATGGGCAACGCTTCGTTTTATAACAGGCTTGCCAGGCTGGTGCGGATTTACTTTATCGATGAGTTTAGGTACCTCATAATCAGTCTGATCAAGATCTTGGAGCAACCGATCGGCGTAATCGGTTATTTTTAAAACCCACTGGCGCATAGGCTTTTTCTCCACCGGAGTGCCACAACGCTCACATTTGCCATCCTCCACATCTTCATTAGCAAGGACAGTCTTGTCTTGGGGACACCAGTTGACGGGCTCATTACTCTCATAAGCAAGATCTTTCTCCAATAACTTAAGAAAAATCCATTGTGTCCATTTATAAAATTTAGGATCAGTTGTATTCACCTCTCGCGACCAATCATAATCGAGCCCCAGAAGTTCAAGCTGCTTCTTATAGCGCGCGACATTTTTCTTGACTGCAATTTCCGGATTAGTCTTAGTTTTAATAGCGTAATTCTCAGCAGGTAGACCGAATGCGTCAAAGCCCATCGGATGCAGTACATTGAAGCCGCGCATCCTTCTCTTCCTGGCCATTATATCCGTCGCTATATAACCTTTAGGATGACCCACATGTAGCCCTTCACCAGAAGGATAAGGGAACATGTCCAGAATGTAGTATTTAGTTTTCTTAGATTTAATTTCTGTCTTGTAAACTCCCTTTTTAGCCCAAAATTTCTGCCACTTACTTTCTATTTTCTTGTGGTCGTAAGATTTCATTTAAGTATTAAAAATATACAACAAAACTGATTTTAAATCACCCCCTCCGCCTTACAGGCACCTCCCTCTTAGTAAGAGGGAGGAAATCTCACTTCGATCTCAAATTCTGCTTTATTGTATCTAAAACATCTTTAATAGACTTCTCAATTTGATCATTAGAGAACCTCAAAACGAGAAACCCCATATTGGCAAAGAAAACATTTCTAATTTTATCGTATTCCCTAACTTCTTTTTTATTATGAATTGCTCCGTCGACTTCTATTCCTAATTTCTTTTTAGGACAATAGAAATCTAAAATATATCCTCCAACACTAAACTGACGCCTGAATCTGTAGCCCAGTTGGTCATTTCTTAGATACCACCAAAGAATTTGCTCTTGAGGGGTTTGGTTCTTCCTAAGTTCTCGTCGGTTATTAAGAAGATTTTTTAAATTATAAACTCTCTCCATACTATAGTTGTGGTACGTATTGCTTCCTCTTACTAAGAGGAAGCAGTCCCGAGGCTTTGCGAGGGGCTGAAGGAGTGAATTATCTTACTGGTTTTGCTACTGGATACAAATTTGGATCAATCGTTCTTTCGAAACAAGTTTTACCTACGCTATGAGTCCAATTTTCTTGCACTGGAGTGTATGGTTTGCTTATGAGGCTATTTTCTTTTGAGTCGAGGTTGAAAGTGGCGCACAATTTAAACTCGTTACCTTTTATGAGCTGATACTCGTATTCATACCCAGAACCTTGAGGATCGACAGGAATTATAAATCCTGAAATAGGGTCAGCCATTTGAGATAGGTTTTGAGGCATTGTGCCTATTCTCTGCCAATAATTTAATACTTGCCACTGGATATTTTGGAGGTCAGATACTTTTTGACTGTCGTATCTCACGAGTCTCTGTGTCTGTGGTGAACCCATAATGGCAAAGCCTAAAATGATGGAAGCCAAAACTAAAACTGCGCTCACGATTGCCCAAACTTTTTTACCGGAAATTAGCCTCTCTCGGATTTCTTGTAAATAGAATCCGAAAACTCCTCCGGCCACTATCAGGACCACGACTGCTTTAAGAATAAAGGCCAGAGTCAAATCTTGCCCATCTAAGAATTTATAAAGCACTGTTACCAAATCCCCTACTAGGATTATTCCACCGACAAAAAGAGTGATATATGTCAGCCACTTCTTGATGCCTGCCTGCTTTTTCATCGGGTCGAGAGTATAGGATTTCTCAAGTAACCAATTAAGTAAAATAAAAATAGGAAAAACTATTATAAGGATGGCTACCTGTAGACTTATGAGTGATCCTGAATAGTAGTAATTATAGGTTTCTATCGCTGGATAGGCTTCATTAATTATTTTGAAAAGTAGATTGGTTAAACTTATAGCGATAGCATACAAACCGACCATCGAACCTAGATGTAAAAAGAAATCTTTTGCTGTAGTCATAATGTATTTTTATGTGGATAAGAACTTACATTGTAGCATATTTGTGCTAGTTTTGTTGAGGAGGTGCTGCTTTGTTTCGAGAAAGAACAGAAGAAGAAATCATTTCAACGGTCAGGCAAATGTTTACCCTGCTTGATCGTGGCGGACACCAGTCGGTGGAATATACCGACGCAAAACAGTCGTTGACGATCTGTGGCCAGCTTACTCCTGGCAACGTGCGGCGCTACAACGCCCTACTCGCTCTAGGTCAAGCGAACTGTGCTTTCGTCCTGTTTTTGAGAGAGCTTACCCAATCCGGAGCTGTCGCCGTCGACCGATGTGATCTCTCTCAAGACCTGATGCACGTGTATAGTCGGATTGCGCCGGCGACTGCCCACACGGTTTCGGCTTGAATTCCTTTCGAAAAAACCACGTCAGGTCGTTTCGGCGGCCTGACGTGTAGTTTTTATATCAAAAATTCGATCACGTCCCCATCTTGCACAATATACTCTTTACCTTCTGTTCTGACCCAACCTTTCTCACGAGCGGCGGCAAAAGAACCAGCTTCAATAAGCTTGTCGTAAGCTACTACTTCAGCTCTTATAAATTTATCTCTAAAATCAGTATGGATGACTCTTCCAGCTTCAGGCGCAGTCGAATCCCTTTTTGTCGTCCAACCCCTTGTCTCATCTTTGCCCGTAGTAAAAAAAGTGATCAAATCTAGAAGTTCATAGCTTTTCTTGATCAAATTATCGAGTCCAGTGCCGAAAATAGGATCTACTTCTACATATTGCGCAGGCTTCCCATCCGATGAAGTAGGCAGTTTTTCTATAATTTCCTTCCTATTTTCCGCAGCTTCCGAAGTATTCAAAACATACAAAATAGGTTTGTGTAAATTAGCCTTCTCTAGTTCCAAATTTATAATTTCAATATCAAAAAGCGGGTCGACTTTACCGGCCACGTGTAAAATATCTTTATCTTCAAAAATTCTCACTACTTCTGCTATAGCATCTACCTCACGAATATGCGAAAGAAATTTGTTGCCTAGGCCCTCCCCTTCCGCCGCTCCTTTTACTAGCCCGGCGATGTCAGTAAACTCGACAATCGCTGGAATTTTTTTAGCCGATGCTGATATTTCAGCTAATTTATCAAGCCTCTCGTCAGGTACAGGTACTATTCCCACACTCGGGTCAATTGTGCAAAAAGGATAATTCTCAGCCGGCACACTTTTCTTCGTAAGCGCGTTAAACAATGTGGACTTCCCCACATTCGGCAAACCGACGATTCCTATACTTAGTGCTGAAGACGACATTTGAATTTGTTATTGTCTGTCCAATTGAGTTCGAGCCACTGCTATACTCAGGGTAGAAGACGACATAAATTTGACTTAATCTGATAGTCCCATAGACTTGCAATTCTTTGCCATTGCCCATTACTTTATCTACAGTGCGTCTAATGATGTCTTGTTTTGCTTGAAAATTCAAGTTCTGAATAAATTGGACTGACTCTTTAGCAAACGCTTCCACCTCGTTTTCATTTGGCAGTTTAGTTTCCTCGGGAGGATTTTCTTCCAGACGGGCTTTCGCTATTTGGTTTTCAAACATGCGAATCTTCTCTCGTACCGGAGCAACGTATTCTTCAAACTTTTCCAGAGAAATAATTTCTTTTGAATATGCGCTGGCGAAACGATCCTCCTGTACTTGTAATCTTGTAATTTCTTTCTTCGTGCTGTTTATGTCAATTGTTGATCCATGAGGCATACGATTTGGGCGGTTTTTTCGGAATCGTTCAATTTGTTTGCTTAATAACTCAGGAGATTTAAAGAGTTCTTCAATATTCTTCCACAAAAGAACGTCAGCAATCTTGGCGTTAATTCCGGGTTCAGCACAAGTAGGAGGTAGCGGGAATGTATGGACTCGATTCTCACAACGATAATATAGATGTTTACCTCTCTGCACACCTTCCCCTGCCCTCCTTGCTCCACAAAGACAATAAATTCTACCTGCTAACAGATACTCATTTACTTTATTCCTGCCCAATGTCTCAAAATTCTTTCTCAACTGCCACCCCACACGATCAAATAAATCTTTATCTATAATGGCTGGAACTTTTATAGGATACCATTGGGTTTTTGGCCTCATTTTTCTACTAGTTTTCTTTACTTTTTTGTATCCTTCCGTTTTATAAGGCCTCTCTGGAATGACGGCATACGATGCGCCCCAATATGTAGTCCCGATAAACACCTCGTGCTTTAACAATGTGCTTAGTGTGCTTGTGTTCCATACTCCTCTTTTACTTTTGCGAGGCTGTATACCAAGCTTCTGGAGTCTCTTAACAACAGCTCGAAGAGTTAACTTCTCATCCCCCACCCAAGTGAATACATCCTTTATGATTTTAGCTTCATACTCATTGACTATATAATGTCCGGCAACATAATCCGCATTTCCACGCTTACCTTTATTCCAAATGTAGGTATACCCGTACGGAGCTTCAGTAGTCAGAACATGTCCATTTTTGACCCGATTAACTTTCCCAATACGAAATCTCTCAGTTATTTTTGCTTTCTCATATTGAGCAAATAGGCCTCGTATACCAAACATAAGTTCATCCGTCTCATTTTTTATAGGAGGCATTGTTACAAATAAGATATCAATTCCCTTCTGCTTCAATTCATCAATGACGATTTGTTGATATAGAAGTCTGCGACCGAGCCTGTCTGGGTCGTATATAAGTACTGCTTCCCAAATCTTATTTCTTGCATCATGCCGGAGCTGATCTAATTCTGGCCGAGCAAGAATATCACCACTCCATCCTTCGTCTTTATATTCTCGAACAATTTTAAAATTGTTTTTCTTAGCAAATTCATTTACTTCAGAAAGCTGCGCCTCAATTGTCTGCTGATCTTCCTGATTTGAGGTGGAGACCCTTGCGTACACAGCAACCAACTTTTCTTCTTTTTGTGCATCCTCATTCATATTGTTTGTTATTATAATAATAATTCTTGTTGAGGGATAGGATCGTTTTGAGCCGCACCTTTGTTTCTATTTTTGAGAACCTCCTCAAAAAAGATATCGAAAATGCTATTTACCTTTTCTTCGACATACTCTAGATCATCTGGCCAGTATGTAATTTGGATTCCCTGGACCAACTCAGAGTCAAAAGTTACCCGGTCTTTCATGTCCATGGTATCGAACACAGAGACGGATAATACCGGCGGACCTAACCCTTCCATATAGTTTTGATCTGTTTTTTCCATAATGTTGTTTTAGTTACTCCCCATACTCTTTTCTTAGTGCTCCTAGCCTATTTAGGAGGATCTAGGCGATATGAAAAATAGAAACACGAAGAAATGGTTGTTGAGAGTAAAATGCTGTTAAGACGAACCTTGTACAAATATTTTGTTAACAAACTATCTCCCTATAAATCTTGGCTTTTAATCCAAAGGTCTCATTGATTCAAGATGCTCTTTTAAGGCCCAATCCACTATCTTAGACATGGTCTCGTGAGTTTTCTTAGAAAGCTCTTTGACTTCCTCTTTTATACCTCTATCAACACGGACTAAAACTGTATCTCTAAACTTATGACGCTTCCTAGGTTTTTTCTCTTTAGTTTCGACTAAAGAGCCCTTCTCCGGGTTATCTTCCATTTATTCTATTGTTAGAACTAATAATTCTTCAGAGAGCTACTATTTCTAGTCTACGAGAGCATAAGCTAGAGATTTTTCCATATACATATTCATATTTTGTCTACATTTTAACACAGCACCAAAAGACACCTAATTTACAGTGTAGATATTATAAAATAGCAAAATACCCTTATAAAATAGGGTTTTCCGGCTCACCTAGAAATATGATCTTGCCATCTACAACTTTAACCTTACCTTCCTTTACAAGCCGGTTATGTATATCACGAAGGGCTTCGCCGTATTCTCTCAAGCTTTCTATGGTCTCGTCAGAAAATATTTGTGGTTTAGGTTCTTCCTTTCTCATTCTTGAGATACTACTCTTGGAATTTTATTTTGTAAATCAGAAATTGATAGTCCTCTGGCCAGTCTCATTTCCATGACTATCTTGGTGTATTTCTCATAATCTGTTCTAGTTATAGGTTTATATATTGCTTTCATCATGGTGACTAAAGCTGTTGCACTAGCCAAAAGTTCTTGTTCGGTCATTTTGCTATACTTTTCTTCCCCAACTTTTTTCCTCATCAGTTCCTTGAACTCCAGTGAAGTTATGACGCCACTTGTCCAAATCCTCATGGGCAACTGGTTGAGCATCAATATCATACTTTTCAATAAGAGGGTGCTTAGTGTTATTGGCTCGGTGGACATCAAACTCTTTCTTCAAAAGATGGTCCACAGCTGAATTAAGTGCAAATGGGAATCCTGGTGGCCTGCCAACTCCAAGCTTACGATCATAATAAAAGCAGCGGGGACATTGCAAAAAGAGGTCAATTTTGGACCTAGATAGCTTAAAAGGCTCTTCCGATTTCGGATCATACATTCCTCTTATTCTTTGTGCATTGTGATATTCGGACATATTTTATGGTGTTAAACTTTGTACTAAGAAATTATAATGTTTTTCATCTTCCACTTTGACCATCTCAAGTATATCGGAGATTACTGATGGGGTTTCAGAGAGAAGGGTCATATCAAAATCCTGCACTCCACTTTCGTATCTTGGATGAGAATGGGTCTCTACAAAACGGTTAATTCTTGTCTTCTTTGTTTCGTCAAAATCTATTTCCTTTAAACGATTAAAGATATTAGGTTCTCTTGTCTTAAGAATTGGAACTCGAAATGCCAAAAAGCTCTCAAGAAATTTGCGAGCAATATTTGGCAAGGGATACAATTTTTCTAAATCAGCCTGTTTCTTATCAGAAAAGTTATATAAAACACTAAAAAGGAAGTGGTACTCAGATTCGTAATCAATAAGTAGCCTATCTATGGGTATTATTTGCGACTTTCTGATGCCACCATCTTCTCTACACACCACCATGAAAAATTCTCTGTCACCTTTCTTGCAATAAGAAAACCAATTCTTAACTTGTCTAAAAAAATCAAAATGATGCGTCAGTATAAAGATTTGGCCTGCATCCTTAATTGATTCTTTTAAGAAACTGAAAGCTTGGAAAATTGCACTAGAATCAAGGCTAGAGACGGGATCGTCAATCACAATAACACTATCACTAAGGTTAAAGCCATCTTCTTTTATTTTTGTAATAAAGTAAACAATCCCAAGTGCTGTTTTTTCACCCTCGCTTAAATTCTTTGCAACAATTCCATTACGAGTAATCTGATACCCATCTTTTGCGTCAGTGGCTTTGAGTTGAATGTCCGCACGTCCCAGAAATTTCTCCAGACCTTCATTAATTTCTTTAGCAGGAACATGATGATTGATCAGACTTTCTTTTAGACCTTTTATTTCCGCTTCTTTCATTTTTACACTTTTATCACAAGTTTTGTGTTCATTTTGTAAAGTTGCGTATTCTGCCTCAGTAGAGTTATGGGTAGGAATAAATTCTGCAATAAAATGAAACTCCAAGGTCTCTTTATCCATGCTAGTTTTCTCTTCAAAATTAGCAGTCTTTTCATTGTTTTTCGCTATTATTGAATTTATTTTAGAGAACGAAGTGGCATTAACAGGTTGCCATTCTTTTAAAGTGGGCTGGGTAAAAAGATTTTTCTCCTTTTGTTCCAAAGCAATAACAATATCTGCTAGTCTTGTGTTGAATTCCTTTATAGTTCTTTCCGCTGCTTCTTTTTCCAGTAAGAAGTCAGGTACAAGATCCTCGTATAAATTTGAGGAGTCTGGAAAAGATAGTATTGGTTCAAGTCCATTACTCTTTTTCTTTAGAAGCTGAATTGTTTCTATAGTCTTCTGGTACTCTTCATTGAAATGGCTTTCTAAAGCATCGAGTCTTGCAGATGGAATTTCTTGATCACAGAACGCACAATTTTTTAGTTTCTTATTTTTATGAATACCTAATCCGTGTTCGACCCATTTGCTAATATCTGTATCAGATTTTAAAGACTCAATAACTTTTGATGTGATAGCCTTTGCAAGAATATCTTTTACCTCATTCTCTAACTCTGATAAATCTAAATTTGGAATTGTTATGGCCGCAAGCTCTTTACCACTAACTTGTGAAATTGATTTCTTTAGAGCTACAACCCTTTCTTCGTCAAGTTTAAGAGCATCTGGGTCTTTTAACTTTTCTTCATTATCCCTAATAGCTTTTTCTAAATTATCTTTCTCGTAATTCCTATATTTATCTGATCTAGCAGTTGTCAGAACATTTTTTATTTCTTTAGCTGTATTGGATAAAGATTTATCACGATGTTCTTTTGTTTTAATTAAAAGTGATCGTTTCAATTCCACATCCTTAACAAGAGGCGCTAATTCTTCTTCAGTCTTTATTATTTTCTCCTTATCCTCTTTATTTTCTTTCCCAAGAAAAAATATCGGCTTTGGACCGCCATGACAAAACACGCTATCTTCAACAAAATCCTTATTAAATACTCTTATCTCTTTGAAAGCAGAAAGATCTTTGTTGCTGATAGAGGAACTATTACTTAATTTGAATTCAAATTCTGGTGGATTGGTTGGGTCATCATATGGATTAATCTCAAGCTCAAAAGCTCTCAAAACTCTTGAGAATGTTGTTTTTCCAGAACCATTCCATCCATATATAAGATTATATTTAGTAAATGCTGGTAGATCGGCTGCTGGACGAAAATTAACAAATGATGGACATTCCTTTATTACCTTTATGCTCTGAAGAGATCTCATGGTGGTTTATCAAGTTAGATCACTTAACCCACCCCTGCACCACTTCACGGAAACCTCGTGGCTTCTGCTCCAGCGCCTCCCAATCTTCCTGCTTGATGTAAAGCATCTGATATTTGGCATTTTTTTGATTGGCGTTTACGTCTTCACACCACTGCTCTAGGCGCTTAATCTTTTCTATATCGTCCAAGTCCTCACGACCTTTTGTCTCCACAATGTAATATTCTTTAGGCGAAACTTTGATTATAAAGTCTGGGTAATAGTTGGAAATATCTCCTGTAGCATTCTTATAATCAATTCTAAAATTGACCGCAAAATAATTCTTTACATACGACACAATGTCCTCGCATCCTTCTAGGAAGTTGGCAAACTGTAGCTCAAAGTGACTGTCTCCCACAATTTTACTGAACACACTCTTCTTAGGAACGATGTAGCCTTGGTCTTTCACTACGAAAGGACGGCTCTTGCTGACCTTAATGTAGTCTCGTATTTCAGCTTCGCCTTTATCTAATACGGTCAATTCATTTATACTTTTCTTGAATGTTTCTTGTATAGTTCTTGACGCTTCGATTTCAGAGAGATTACGGAGAGAGTTTAGATCCTCAAGTTCAATTGGCTTCTCAAAAAGATAGTTTTGAATAAACTCTTTTACCTTGGCATAGAGGATATCGTAGCCACTTACCAGACGAAGATCTTTCATGACAACTTGGGTAAAATATCCAATAACACTCTGATAGTTTGGAATAAAGTTGCTGTCTAACTCTGTCTTGTGAGTTATATCGCCACTTGTGATATCTCTAAAGACGATCTCTCTTTTTTCTTCTTCGCTAAATTCTTTGATAGAGATTTTCGTGTGTTTAAAATCTTTGACTTCAAGATTGGAAAGATTTTTATATTCTCGGTATATGCGAGGAGTAAGGATAGGGATTTCTATATCTAGATTCTCAATATCCTTTTTCATATTCTCTCTATCAATCTCTACAACTAGAGGTGCTTTAGGACCAGAACCTTCACCCATTTTTCGGTGTTCAAGCTCAACACCCTCACTCTTAATAGATTCCACGAAGTCCATAAAAGCATCTGTCCCAACAACACTGACAAGTTCTGCTAAATCTGGGTCACGATACATGCGGCGAAGTCCACGACCAAGTGTTTGTTCTGGTAGAATATTACTCTTTGAGCTGTAGGCTCGAAGACCAACAATCGTAGTCACGTTTCTTACATCCCAACCTTCTTTGAGCATCAGTACGGATACGATTACCTTATATGGGCTGTCGAGGCGATCAATGGTATTGGCATCATGTCGAAGTTTCTTTAATTCTTCTTCTTTTTTACCACTTACGCTCTCTGAGATTTCTCCATTGTCTTTGGTATGGATAACTAGGACCGCACCTCTCAAATCTGAGTATGTATTCTCTAAATATTCAGCAACATCATCACAGTTTATAGTATCGTCTGTCATAACGAACAAAACAGATTTTTTATTGAGTTTTATATGCTCATCATAGACTTTTTTCCACTCCAAATAACCTAAGTGAATGTAGTCTTTATATTTCTCTGTAAAGTTAGAGCTCGTATGCTCCTGCAATTTGGCACGACTGGCTGGGTCTGGTAATACAGGATGTTTGACCACATTTTGATGAATAGCTTCGACAAGTGGGTAATCACTCACTGTTTGGACGAATATAGAGCCATTTGTATGCTTCGGGGTAGCTGTAACGTCAATCTGTAGTGAAAGTTGGCTGCCTTTCATCTTGAGGCGATTATGCATATCTTCAATAGCTTTGAACCATGCCAAACGAGGATCGTGAATATGATGCGCTTCGTCATTTAATACTACGAGCTCATCTACATTGCGGACAATGTCTCCAAGATCTAATTTGGAATCGTTTGTTGCTCCTGTGGGTTTTGTGCCAAGAAAATAATCAGTAGTATCTGCATCTTCAAAACTAGATGCTTCGGTAGCTCCTTCGTAAACACGATGAATATTTGTAAGAAAAATATTTCCTGTTTTTCTGATCGTTCCTATTTCGTCTTGGATATGAAGTGTCAGCTGAAAATCATCCCTCCAATTTTGTCCCATATATCCATTGTCAGGGAGAATAGGATCTTCAAAGAATATTTTAAGACTATCAAAGTCTGTGCGGATACGATCAAGCACAATGATGTTCGGAGTAACTACAAGGAAATTACGAGCCAATTGAGAATCACTTTCATATGTTTTGTGGAAGTAGCTCCATGCCAGAATAAGACTTAAAACTTTAGTCTTTCCAGCGCCTGTTGCCATTTTAATAATGTATCTGGTCCAAGTCTCATCAAACATAGCAGGAGATACAGCCCCAGAGACATCGAAACGAATGAGCTCATACTTATCTCTAGCTTTTATTACTTCGTAAAGCCAAATGATTGTCTCTACTGCTTCACGCTGTGCAAAATAATACTTAAAAAGAATTGTCTCTCCTGTAGCTGCTGTTATTGGGTGATCGGTTAAGAACCACCATTTCAGCAGCGCTTTACTTGTCTCACTTGCTCCTTCATAACCAGATAAACGCCAATCTCTTACTTTCTTGCGAATCTCTACAACTAAAGGCGGCAATAGTTCACCCATTTTCTTATCTCTAAGACTTTCGTCAGCCGGAAACCACCTAATAGCTGGGTCTAGTATTTCGTATGGTGATTTGGGGAATTTAGGGTGAAGAGCCATGGTATTTATTAAACGGTAATATCAATAATTTTCATCGTATCATTGCCGAAAATATCCACGACCTTGATTGCGATTTTTCTTTTACCCGGGACAACTTCCATAGGTGGTGTAGTGAGTATTAAATCTCGTTTCTTTTTAGTACGAAAATCCTGCCATTCATTTTCAAATACATAATCTCCAGTCCAGACTTCTTCTACCTTTCCTTCCTCATTTGTCTTTTGGATAATCTCTTTCTTGCTTTCAAAGTTGAAGTCTACAGCCCAATAGTCAATCCAATCTGTCCATTTCTTAGTTAGGACCTCTCGTGATAAGACGTTTTCTTTGTCTTTAGTAATCTTAATGATCTGTCCGTTGTCGATAATGAGTTTCTTTCCCCCGGCTTTTAGATTTTCTTCGACCTCTTTCAGAGAATCTTGGTTATAAAATACGGAGAAATCTGTAAGCTCTATAGCCACTGACCCTTTCTTCACTATAGGTTTTACTTCGATATATGAGACATCATGAAAAACTATTTGATTCTTCTCTATAGCTCTTTTATCGAAAACATCTCGTGGAATATACTTAAGTCCAAGATCAATACCTTTACTCTGTGCTTCCTCTTGAATATTAGGGAATAGACCCATTTCAAACTCGAAGCCTAGAACATCAATCTTGGTGATCTGCTTTTCAACTGCTTCTTTAATAACTGCATCAACGAATAACCTTGATACAGGAAGATTAATTGGGCCAATAGCTATAAGCCTAGAATTTTTCTTTCCATGGAATGTCTTAAACCCATCAAACGCTTCTGCTTTATATGCAGATAGAATTAAAGCTACAAAATCTCTTTCTTTTTGAGCTATCTGTTGCGCCTTTTCCTCTTCTCGTAGATTAGGATTGATACCTACATAGTGTTGTCTCTCATATTTACCGAGGTTAAGTATTTCAAAAGCACGATAATTCTTATTTTCTTCTTTTAATTGTCTCTGTACTCCGATCATACGCTTACGAGTGGTATGTATAGAGAATTTACCGAGATCGCTACCAATCCATTTTCGTCCAAGTTTTTCAGATACTGCAAGTGTAGTACCAGATCCAATAAAAAAATCTGCTACAATATCACCTTCGTTTGAGGAAGCATTAATTATTCTTTCAATAAGAGCTTCGGGTTTTTGTGTTGGATAATCCTGACTTTGTGATCCTAATTGACCGGTAATGTCATCCCAAATTGTATTAATTGGATTTCCAGGTTGTTCATCCAGATACCTTTTTTTATAAACTTTATTTCCCATAAATATGAGTAGGCCACCCTCATCATATTTTTTCATCGTTTCAATTGGACATCTCCAACCATTTGGTGGAGGAATAGCAGTTTTATAGTTGTAGAAATAACCCCTACTCCCCTTAGGTTTTGTAAAATGATCAAGCCTATATACTCTACCGTCAGGATCTTTTTTATTATAAAAATCGTTTATATATTCCTCTGAGTATTCTTGGTATTGCCTATTATTAGTTCTATTTTCATTTTTTTGATAATGCAAAATTCTATCATCTACCATTCCGAGTCTATTACCGTCATTATGCGAATCACTCCTTTTCCACGTTATTTCATTAATATAATTCTTTTTGCCAAATATCTCATCGAGTATTAATCGCATATAACTGTTCACTCTCCAATCACAGTGCACATAAATACTTCCGTCTTCAGCAAGCAAATCCCGCATTAAACAAAGTCGTTCATAGATCATTGCAATAAAACTATCAGCGCCTTTGCCCCACGTATCTCGATAAGCCAATTCCTCAAGTACATTTGGTCTTTTGGTAAATTCTTCATCACCAATCTCTATATTCATAGAAAAATCAGCGCCTACATCAAATGGAGGGTCTATATAGATAAGTTTTATGCCTCCTTGCTTCTCGATCTCTTGACGCATTGGACCATTCTTCAAACTAGAGAGAATTAGTTTGTTATCTCCCCAGATTAGCTTATTCGTCCAATCTGTAATCTGTCTTCCTCTGTCATCAAAAAGGCTTGTTTGCAGTTTTGTTTCTTTATCGCTTCTAGGTTCATCAACTTGTTCAATGATTTGGAAAGGAAGGACTGTATTAGTTACTTCATCAGTTTTGCCATTCCATACAAGCTCTACTTCCTGTTTGTCTTCAAATAGGAGAAACCGATATTTGTCCGGCAAGGGCTTCCCGGATTCAATATATTTGAGAATATCCCGTTTTTCATTATCTTGAAGCGCCATATCATTTAATAATTTATTTCATATTAAGAAACCCCATTATTCCACAAATTAGGCCATTTTTCCAGTGTTTTTGCTTAAGCTCTAGCTTATGGACAATGTAGCCAAATAAGCGTAGATTCTGACTATTATTGGTAGATTTAAGAATAAGATTATGAAAAAAGCAAAAGTGGTCAAAATAAAGACAAAAGGAAAGAAAAAGGCAACATCTGGCAATCCTGTATGGACAGATGAATGTAGCCTTGTAGAAGTAGAAAAGAATAAGTGCACTATAAACTTTCCTGATGCGGAATATGTAAAAGATGCCTTTGATGAAGATTTAGGTTTAATTGCTGTATTAATAAGAGAAGGAATTTATTTTGGTAAAGTATACAGAAAAAATTCAGGATTTACTTACGAAAATGGTCAGAGGGGTACAGAAATTGTCTACGAATTTAAAAAGAATCAGGCAAAGAAAATAAAGGAGGTTGAGAAGGCATATTTTACTGGCAGAATTAAAATTGAAGCAGTCGAGATGTCCAGACTTCTAATAATAGCTGTAATAAACTACTTTGACCCAAAAGGTTGGAAACCAAAATTTCTTTCTAAAGCGCAAATAGAGGCGAAAAGATAAAATATTTAGGCGATATTTACTCCTTCACTAGCACCTTCCTAGGCTCTTCCATATCGCCATCTTCAACAACATTGTCATCTTCTAGTATATCAATAAGTCTAGCAGATCGAGCATAGCCTATAGCAAATTTTCTTTGGAGCATATCGACAGATACACTACCCAGCTCTATCGTTGCTTGTTTTGCTTTTGCATATAAATCATCCTCGTCTTCTGGATTAAAATTTGGGAAATGATCTTCTGATTTTATTAATACTTTGCGAGGCGTTGCTCCTTCCCCAGGACCTATCACTTTCTCTATTTCCAGTTTATCCATAAGTTCAGCTGCTTTGGCATAACCAATACGCATTTTTCTTTGTAGGAAAGAGGTGGAAGCTTTACCTGCTCTAATTACAGTATCCTTAGCTTCGTCATATATCTCCTCCCATGCCCCTCCATTAACTTTTAGTCTACTGCCAACATGTTCGCTTATCTCTTTCAACTCCAACATTATGTCTGTATATTGCGAATTCTGCCTATCACTCAAGGTTTTGATAGTTTCTGTAAGTTCCTCTACCTTTAATTTAAGCTCATCTGGGTTCATGGGACCATTATAGCAAAAATCTACATATCAATCATAATAGTTTTCTCTCTATAAGTATTTCCACTCACTAAAAATACTTTCGATTTCGAAACTTTGAAATATTCTGCTACAAGTTCTAGTACTCTCGTGTTCGCCTTACCCTTCTCCGGTGGTTCACTCACTCTAATTTTGAAACACCCAGGCAGAACCTCTTCAATCTTTTCAGTCTTTGCCCCGGCAATAACTTTCACTTTTATAATTTTATCAGCCAATTATTAATTTAGGATTTTAACTTCTTTTTCTTTCTTATCGGATTCATCATTTTGTTTTTAACCACACCTTCCATTCTGGGTGGAGTAGTGAGATGGAGATTTCTCTTGAACTCGTCTTTTGAAAGTTTTGTTTTGCCTTTTTTCATAAATAAAAAATTGATGTCAACTATGACTTGAAATTAGGTTCCACAGAAAGCAAAATGTTACTGCTTTTTGATTTGTTTCCAGAGCCAGATGCCAGCAAGAACTAGGTCTATCATTACCACTAACCAAGTGATAACACATAAACCATTGTATGCTCCTCCGTTCATCATGCCTCCGTAATTATATCCGTACATCATATATTTAAATAATAGCACAATTACTCTGTCGTTACTCCGTCAAAATGTTCAGTATCGGCTTCTGCTTCAGTTTTTGTTTTGTGGACTACTTGATCTCGATGATGAGGTGGCATGTAAAGAGTGTAGAGCTTCATTGAGTCAGCCCCGGTATTAATGACATTATGTTTGGTGCCGGCAGGAACAATAATCACATTACCGTCACCAATATCGTGCGAGATGTCAGAAAGAATTGTTTTCCCCACGCCTTTCTCCACTCTTAGGAATTGATCGACATCATGCACCTCTTCGCCGATTTCTTCTCCTGGTAAGAGTGACATGAGGACAAGCTGGCTATTTTTATCGGTATAAAGGACCTTTCTGAAGTTATCATTCTCCAGAGAGAGTTTTTCTATGTTTGCGGTATAACCTTTCATATATTTATCCGAATAATCTGCGTAACTTTGGATACTTTGAACAGAGCGGGAGATTAGAACACCAATTTTCGAGTCCCCAGATACGGCCTGCGCTTATGGAAGAAAGAACCAATAAAGCAGCTGCATAAATGATATGGTCGTCTACAATCAGAGAATGGGCATCTGGATGCAAGATGCCTAGAGGAAGCCAGTATAGGATCATAAGTAGAGCTCCTAATTTACCAGAAAGACGAACACTAATTCCTAAAATAAGAGAGACGCCGAGAAGTGTAAGTCCCCACTCGTTTACAAAGTTAACTATGGGTAGAATGTTGGGACTGGCAAGATAGTGATAGAAGCCGACAAATGTTTTGGCTCCGGCTAGATATCCGGCTGCTGAGAAATTAGGATCTATCACATGACTCCAGCCAGCGTATAGAAACATCCAACCCATTGTTATTCGAAGCAGGATCACCGATACTTTTTGAGATTTTGGCATAGAGTTTTTATTATTTCCTAGAAAGACGATCTTTGATTTTTTCAACCAAGTCGCCGATCTTTAGATCAGCTTTTACTAAATAGTAAGCTGGTTCATTATCTGCAATAGCTTGGTTAATTTTCTCGTCGTCCGGACTAAGATTCGTCAAGAGTATAATCGGGACATTCTTACCCCATTCGTTTGTCTCCCTCAATTTTTTCATCATTGTTATACCATCCATGTCAGGCATTTTGATGTCTAGTAAAATTAGGTCAGGGTGTTCTCGCAAAGCAATCGCCAACCCACTTGCGCCATTTTGCGCATCAAGAACTCTAAAACCTTCAAGGTTAAGTTTGTCGTGAAGCACATTTCGAAGTGAGGCATCATCTTCGATTTCTTCAATTACAAGCACTTTTTTGTCTTGCCCCAAGTTTATTGAGAAGTTATCTTCTGATTCATTTATCATAATAATTATTGTATCATATTAGTTATAATCTATTTCTTTTTCACCCCATCCAAAGGAAGTGTCACATAAAAACTCGTGCCTTTATTTTCTTCTGATTCAAACCATATTTTTCCTCCAGAATTTTCAACAATTGACTTGACAATGTATAGACCTAAACCCGTTCCATCGGTATCTTTGTCTCTGACATTATCAGCTCGAAAAAGCTTAGTGAATATTTGACTTTGCTGACTTTTAGGTATGCCATAGCCCGTGTCCGTTATTTGTATGCAAATTCCTTTATCATTAAGGGAAATAGAAAACTCAATTTTCCCGCCTTCCGGTGTATACTCCAGAGCATTAGTTAAGAGATTTTGGAAAACCATGCGAAGAAGCTTTGGATCAGCCAAGAATGTGGGGACATCTTTACTAAAATTCTCCATAAAATTAAGTTTTTTCTGTTCAATTTTTAGTTTCAATTCATCTAAGACACCCCTAGCAAGCGCAACTATATCAGTTTGTTCTGGTTCGATCTTAAGTGTTCCGAGTTCAATCCGAGAAACATCCAAAAGAGTATTGACCAGATCAATCATCCGTTGGTTGCCCTTATAGACTTCTTCAAGATATTTCTTTTGGTCGGGCATAACATTGCCAACATCACCCTTTAAAATCATTTCGGTGTACCAGCTAATGGTGGTCAAGGGCGTCCGAAGTTGGTGGCTGGCCAGCGAGACGAATTCCGTTTTGGCTTTATCAATATCTTTTTCTTTGGTGATATCACGAAAAACTTCAACAGCGCCGATTATCTTTTGGTTAAGAATAATAGGGGTTGTTACCATTGCAACAGGGAATTTAGTTTTATCTTTGCGTACATACTGGTAGCTCGAACCCGTAGTAGTAGTAGTAGTAGTAGTACCGACAAGCGCAAGATAGATTAGCCGTTTCTCGTATGGTATCACATTCCCTTTTTCATCTTCAATTATAACTGAATCGTAGAACACTCTACCTATCATATCTTCAGCATGTAAACCGAGCGCCTTTTTGGCCGATTGATTTATAAGTATTATTTTCCCTTCGGTGTCAATCGCAATAACGCCATCTCCAATACTTGCAAGAAGCGCTCCTTCTTTCGCTTTTACTATTTCAACTTTGTCTTTTTCAACACCCAAATCGTCAAGAACATTTCTGGCGGCTATTTTGGCGTCTTCCAAATTTTTCTCTATTTGTTTTCGATCGGTGATATTTTGAAATAAAGCTACAAATGAATTTTTTTGAGGGCTAAAAACGGAAATTAAAAACCATCTTGAGAGAGGTGCGACATACGTCTCAAATCTTTCCGGTTTCCCAGTCAAAGAGACTCGGCCGTAAATCTCAAACAATTCCGGATTAGAAGCACCAATGCTCGGAATGAGTTTTGAGACTTTCTTCCCCTCGGCGTTTTTCAATCCCGTCAGCTTTTCAAAATTTTTGTTAACCTTGATGTAAATCCAATCAACTGGGTTTTTCTGCACATCAAAAACCATTTGACAGTAAGCCAAACCGTCAGTCATGTTTTCAAATATTGACTTATAAAAAATCTCGGGAGGTTGAGATGTCATTTTTATCGGGTGTTTTTGTGATTGCCATTGTGATTTTTCCCGTTTCCATTCTTACTGTCACCGTTTTTAACCTGTTTTTTCAAGTTCACGATCTCTTTTTTAAGTTCAACCATTTTTAATTCTCTGTTCACCATGGTTTTGTTAGATTCTTCTAATTCTTTAATCCTGCCTGCCAGCTCTTTTGTCCCTTCGGCCAATTTAACCTCGAGTCCTTTATTATATTCGGCCAATTTTTTCTCAAGATTCTTTCTCTCTGTAATATCTTCCAAGGCTAATATTATCAATTGTACCGAATCTATCTGTCTGGCATTGAGCATTATTGTTTTCTTGCCGATTGTTTCAAAATCATGCGTGACCTCATAATCTTTCACAACTTTTTTCTTTGGCAAAATTTCCTCTAGTAATTTCTTCAGCTCAGGAATATTCCACTGGCCATTTCCTAAGTTATAAAGAAGAATATTTTCCGTTTGCCTTGGTGTAACTTGAAAATTTTTGTAAAAAACCTCGTTCACCGAAATTACCCGAAGATCGGCATCAAGAATTAAGAAAGATTCTCTGGCAACCTCTGCCAGAGTTTCCATATAATGCAGAGCAAGCTTTTTTGATTCTTCTAGCTCATCTTGTTTAACTTTTTTGTTTTCCATTTTTTTATTGCTTTACTTATTAATAATTTATTTGTTTTGTATTTCTAATATCTTTTCGATTTTCTCCACTACATCATGGAGCTTCCAATCTGACTTGATTAAATAATGTATTGGTTTATGTGTCACCATATCTTCTACTAACTGTTCTTTAGTCGCACTTAGGTTCGTCAAGATGATGACCGGAACTTTTTCTCCCCATACATCTTCACGAATCTTTTTAAGAGCCGTCATGCCATCCATCTCCGGCATAATAAGGTCAAGTAATATAAGGTCTGGATGTTTTCCGATCGCAACCTCGACCCCTTCTTTGCCATTTCTCGCTTCAAGGGGGATAAGGTTTTTCAGACGAAGAATATCCACAACAGCGTCACGCAGGCTTTTTTCGTCTTCTACCACTAGTATTGTTTTTTGTGTTTCCATAATGTTTTATTTAGATTAATAAATTATTCTCTTCTTAAAGAAAAACTAACTTTTTTACCAAGTATTTTCTCGTACTTGGACACCAAGACCGCAATGACTTTCGCCGGAGATTCCGTTATGGCAAGCACCCTGCCATTTTTTTTATCGATTTGGAGTCCTGAAATGTTTGATGCGATAAAGAGAGCATCATCACCCACACGCTGACGCATTTGCATAATAGTGTCGCTTAAGATTTCGTAGAAAGTGCGTTCATTATGAGGAATATTTGAATAATCAAATGGAGCAAATCTCGATTTGCGGCGTTTAATTAAGACACGACCGAGCAAAAGCGCAAAGAAGCTTATAATTAAAGTGATGCCTCCGTAAAGAAAGAAGTCGCTTTGAAAAAGACCTAGGATTTTTCGCTCTACTTTGAAAGGAAACTGGGTAATAGCAGGAGCCAATTGACCTCCATAAATGATCGAGGTTTTAGCGGTATAAGTTCCTGAAACTGTCCCGAGAGGAATTTGTATTGACTTTATAAAATTTGCCGTAGTTTCTACAGCTACAGTCTCGCTAATTGAATATATTTCCTTTCCCGTACTTGAAAAAATCGAATACTCAATGAGAACATCTACACGTTTACCCCCGCCAAAGTTTGATAATCTAACCGAGATGGGTAAAATTTCTCCGGGTGCCACCCTAACTTGGACTGGTTCTGAAATAACATCGAATAGCGGCGGATTTTCGATAAAAATTTGATCACTATCATCCGTTACTTCAATTTCAGAGAATGCTCCTGTAGAAGAGGTGGTATTTTCTAGTTCATTGAGCACAACAACAGAAGGAATAAATGGAATAACCGGACCTAATGCATTTGTCCTCCCGCTAGCACTACTACCCTGTGATGTGCCAAGAGAAGCGATTGAAGAGGTAGTGTTCTGCCTCCAATCAGTCTCTACATCACAAAAGTTTGGGCAATCAAATGTGATCGTACCGACCAATTCGCCCGTGGCAGTGCCAGAAAACTTGCCTGTAGATGGGTCAATAGAAACATTATCGAAATCAATCCAACCAAGTTGTTCTCCCCATGCTGAGCCGGCAAGGTTACCGGAGCCGTCGTTCGTTACTCCGCCCTGTGTTGGATTGAAATTTATCCATCCTTTATTTTCTGACCATGCATATCCAGAAAGGATATCGTCTTCCACAGTCACATCTTCAAAATTAATATACCCGACATTGTCACTCCATGCGTATTTATGGGAACTTAAAACCGTACCGGCTTCAACATAAGAGAAAGGCAAGAATAGACCGAAGATAAATATAAAAATTATAAATTTAAATTTTAACATAAGATTATTGTGGGGTATCCAAAGAAGTTGTAGCCTCTGGTAAAGGTTCAGGTATTGGATCGATCGTGACCACCGGTGTACTTGATCCAATTGGTTCAGGATTACTAATATCAGTTCCGTTATTATTTGACGATGATATAGTTATGGGAGTCATATTGGCATTTTGCAAAAGTGAATTCATTTCGTCACCATTCAGACAAACTTCATTTCCATCAGATTTTTTAATACATAGCTCATCAGTATGTACTTTCTTTGAAAATATTTCATCGAAGTATCCTCGGATTATAGACAATGTATTTTCTATAAATCCCTTTTTTTCTGGTAAATAGAAGTTCTTAACGAAGGCCAAAATTATACCGACACTTTCTTGGTTGTAAGCTGAGAGAGATTGGCCGATTACCGGACCAGTACCGGAAGCTTTCATGGCAATACCAGGTAAAGAAGAAGGTGTCAGATAATCACCTGGTAGAATATTGCCATTCTCTGTCGTCACTTTTACAGGAACTCTTCCGGATAATGCTACAGCCACAGCTTTTACTCCTTCCTTGTCTACACCTCCAATTATTGTTCCAGGTCTTGTAGAAACAATGCCTATGACATTTTGATCATAAGCCTCAATGCTCTTTTTTATTCCCGCCTTAAGACTTGAGTCAATCGAGACAACATCTCCCGCTTCCAAACCCTCATCATTAGTAGTATATATTTCTGCTAAGTCAGCACCGGTATCTACCACGATAGCGCTCATATCCCACGCAGAAACATCGGTATCACCCGCTGAAGCAGAGATGCAAAGTGCGTACGCTTGAACAGAAACACCGGGATCAACTGCAATATAGTTGAGCTGTAAATTGGAAAACCTATTCCCCGCACTTGCAGTATTGGCATATAGGGTACTCTGTAAAATAGTACCGGTGCAATTGGTCTCACGGATTGCAAGAGAGACAGGTTGATCAGTGCCGTTACTTGAAGTAAAAGTGACTCCTGCTCGCACAACAACATCTCCCGTAACAGTAGAGGGTGTAATGGAGATGGTGGTGAGAGTTGTAGTACTATTAGTAATATTCGTGAAAGTGTCGTTGAGCTTAAATGAAGTGACGTATTGCAAATCAGATCCTGCACCCCCAATACAAACACCGTTTTTTGCAAAACAACCACCTGTAATATTAATTCCATTGGCAAATGTTGAAGTCGCAGTGGTAGAAGTAGCATTAATATAGCCAAACAATCCGATTAATGTTGTTGTCGCTACCCCACAATTAGGAGAGATTGGAGCACAATCTGGTTCCAGAGTCTCACCCGGCTGGTAAATTGTGGCGCTGGCTATTTGCGGATAATAGACGAGACTAATAAAAAGAAAGCATAGGATCTTTTTTATAGTTTGTTTTTGAGATAATAAATAGCCCATATCTTTTGACAATATGGGCTTCTAGAGCCTCTCTGTTTAAAACACATTAAATTTTCTTGGGAAGTATATGTTCCGCTGAGTGAAAATCCTCTTTAAGCACTGTGAGATCTTCTATTGTTTGAATTTTCCCACACCTCTTGCACTTTATTTGAATTTCACCATCAAAAATAGCCCCCTTGCAAAGGAGTTTGCCGCAGGAACAATGATAATCATGTGACTCCTTCATAAGAATCGAGAGTCCAACAAAATAAGGCGGACTTCCAGAGTCTCATTTGAGTCTATATTGGGCTATCAATAGATATTATACGACAAATAAGAAAATTTGCATACATAAGCTTCTGTGGACAATGACTATATACTGATGGGAGAGTATGGAGCCTCAAGGACTTCAAACTACATCCCACCAGTATACAGGCATCATCTACCCGAATAAAAACCAGCGAAGTATCCCACACTACATGTATAGTGTTGGTAACACAAGTAGGTGTAAATTTGCCAGATATTAAAAATAGTGTTAAAATTTCTTATGGAAATTCGGCTATGAATGACCAGTCAGTAACCCCTTTCGCAACTTTTATTCAACCTTAAACTCGAACATCATTCCATCCTCCAAATGCTCGGCGATATGACAATGGGCCATCCAAGTTCCTAGGTTTGTTGGATTCAATAGAATCTCAATAGTTTGCCCTGCTGGGACAAGGACTGTATCTTTCCATACTAAATCTGTCTGCCTAACACCGTTTACTGAAAGAACTAAGAATTGTTGCCCATGGAAATGGATTGGATGTTGCATCGGATGCATTGATTTTGGATCGTTAAATATTTCAATCTTTACAGGTTCTCCTTTTTTGAAGGTCCAGTTAATATCTTTATTCACTTTTCCAGTACCCCGATCTGTAATCTTCCATTTCACATTATCCATGTTAGACATAGAGCCCATCATATTATTTGTGTCTTCCCATTCGATACCATCGGAGCTGCCACCCATCATCATTCCTCCACCCATCATAGTGCCGTCTGACATCATATGGCCGCCACCCATCTGCATTTGCATTGGAGCTCCACTCATCTCTATGGAAAGAGCTATTCGCTTATCTACTGCCTTGTTAAAATATGAACGAAGAGGATTAATGCTTTGTGTGGTTGCAGTATGCTTTTTAAGCATTCCAAATTCTCCTGCGTAGGAAACACTAACAGGATCACTAGATACATTTATTGAACCTAGTGTGTAAGTTTGGTCTGGTGTTTTATTCTGAATTACAAAGGTACCACTTTTATCAAATAGCACCTCTACAATAGATCTTTCTGACGGACCAATTATCACTGAATCTTTCCATTGATCTTTTTCGTACGATCCACCATCAGCTCCGACTAACTTAAGTTTGGTGCCAGCAATAGCAAAATTGAAAGGTCTGGCATTGGCGGAATTTGTAATGTAAAAACGATCAACTTCTCCCTTCTTAACAGAAAGTGAATAGTTAGTCTCACCATTTACTAGCATCACATTTCCATAGCGACCCATGAGTGTGTGGTCAGCAGTTTGTTTGCTTAAATTTATTTTGTCGTTTTGGATAAGAATGTCGTCTAGGAAAAGTGGAATTTCCTGATTAACGGGAGACCAATAATTCTTGTTCGTCGGAACTACCAAAAAGTTTCCATAAAGACCAAGCTCTTGTTCGTAATCTTCTCGAACGTGAGGATGATACCAATACATACCCGCATCAGGGAATTTTAACTGATAAGTAAATGTTTCCCCGGGCTTTATTTCTTTTTGGGTTGTTTGTGAGCCATCAAAAGCGTTATCCATACGAATACCATGCGAATGAAGCAAGGTATTCATATCGGTATTATTTTTGAAGTTGATCATTACTTCTGATCCTTGGGCGACTTTAATAACTGGTCCAGGAATTGAGCCGTTGTAAGCGAGCATTTTATATTTCACTCCATTAATTTCTTTTTCAACATAGCTCGCTGTGAGGTCATAAGTATCGCCGTTTTTAAGTTCAACCACTTTAGATTCTTTTGCTAAAGATGTGCTAGAAATACTAGTTGAGAAAGATTTGTTTGAGTGAACACTAAAATACCACCAACCTCCAAGTATAACGACTACAATTATGACTAGAATGTATATTATCTTATTCATAGTAATTATTTAATTTTGTTTTCATCTTTCGGGAAATCAGCACGGAATGATATTACTCCTAATGCCAGAAAAAGTAATGCTTCTATCCAGTTATGTTTTTGAAAAGCCTCAATGAGCGCTATTCCAAAGAAGATTATAAATACTGCAAAATTTGTGAATTTAAAATTTTTCATGATTATTTTTTATACTGCTACTAAGTCTCTTTCAACTCGCTTCAACAACACAGCGTTAGTTGCCACAATAATCGAGGATACACTCATAAGAAGTGCTGCAAATTCTGGACGAAGCATAATACCAAAATTGGGGTAGAGAATGCCGCCGGCAACTGGTATGGCAAGGACATTGTAGATTGAAGCCCAAAAGAGATTCTGCTTCATTTTGCGAACCGTTGCCTTGCTCAAGGTGATTGCTCGAAGGATATCTAAAGGATCAGATTTCATAAGAACCACCTTTGCTGTTTCTATGGCAACATCAGTACCTGCCCCAATAGCAATGCCCACATCAGCTTGGGCAAGAGCTGGCGCATCATTAACACCGTCGCCAACCATTGCTGTAAATTTTCCTTCTTCTTGAAGTTTCTTAACATAACTCGCTTTGTCCGCAGGCATCACTTCTGAAAATACTCTTTCTATTCCAATCTGACTAGCAACTTTTTCTGCAGTCAATTTATTGTCTCCAGTAATCATGGCGATTTCTATCTCTAAAGTCTTCAGACGCTCTACCGCTTTTATAGCATTAGGTTTTATCGGATCTTCTGCTCCAATAACAGCTTTGATAGCTCCCTCTACCGCAAGTATCATAATAGTTTCTCCTCTTTCTAAAAACTCATTTATTTTTTGTTCTAATTCACCGAGAGCAACACCGCTATCTTTCATGAGTTTGACTGTGCCAATGAGAACATTTTTACCATCTACTATTGCTCTCACTCCAAGGCCTGAAAGATTTTCAAACTTATCAACTGAGTTTGATAATGCAAGACCTCTATTTTTAAGTTCATCAAGGACCGCACTAGCTAGAGGATGAGATGACTTGGCTTCAGCTGAACCTACTATACGAAGTGCTTCATCAGCGTCATATCCATTAACCGTAGCTACATTAGTTATTTTTGGCTTTCCTTCAGTGAGAGTTCCTGTTTTATCTAATACAATTGCTTGAATTTTTGATACTTGTTCAAGGGTTGGCGCATCTTTTATAAGAATATTATGTTTAGCTCCGAGCCCAGTACCGACAGCTACAGCAGTCGGAGTGGCAAGCCCAAGGGCGTCAGGACAAGCAATCACGACTGTTGCGATGGCAAAAGAAAGAGCGACCATGAGAGTTGAGCCTGCTACAAAGTACCAAATACCAAAGACAAGAAGTCCCGATCCGATTGCCCCAATAACTAAGTACTTTGCAAATTTATCTGCGATTCTTTGTCCGGGAGCTTTTGAATTCTGTGCTTCTTCAACCATCTTCACGATTCTAGCAAGAGCAGTATCCTTACCGATTTTTGTTGCCTTAAATCTAACCGAACCAGCAGTATTAATTGATCCTCCTATTACTTGATCTCCGACTTTTTTAGCGGTAGGGATTGATTCTCCAGTGACTAGGGATTCATCAATAGAAGTTTCGCCGAGAGTAATTTCTCCATCAACAGGAACTTTATCTCCCGGTTTAAGAATGATTATGTCGCCAAGTTGTATATCGGAAGTGGAAACCATTATTTCCTTGCCATCCTTAAAAATCCTAGCTTGAGGTGGCACAAGATTAAAAAGGGCTTGGAGAGCATCTGTTGTGCCTCGCCTCGATTTCATTTCCATCCAGTGGCCGAATAGTACGAAAGTAATGAGCATTGCAGCCGCTTCATAATATGAATCTGCACTTCCGATCAAAGTTAGCAAAACACTGAAGCCATAGGCCGCCGTAATGCCAACAGCAATGAGTACGGCCATATTAAGAGTCTTGTTTTTCAGAGCGACAAAAGTTGAATATAGAAAAATCCAGCCTGAATAGAAAAACACTGGTGTCGTTAAAATGAAAAGAAGCCGTGGAAGTGGTATGGGAGATGGAAGATTGAGCTTAAGAAATTCAGTTCCCAAGGGCGAATATAGAATAATCGGAATTGTTAGGATAAGAGAAAAGAAAAACTTGTTCCGGATATCTATTTCCATTAGGTGGGCCATCTCTCGGCCAGCAAGACCCGTGTGGTCCATACCCATCGTCATAGACATACTCATTTTGAATTTCTGCCAAAAACTCATTTTGGAAGAGCTCGGCATTACATGTCCAGAATGAACACTGTGATCATGGTGGTTGTGATTCATATATTTTTACTTTGGATCTTGATTAGAATCATGATTATGGTGACGGCCATGACCGTGATGCATAAAAAGGTGCATTGAAAAGCAGCCAAGGAGAAATGCGAATGGCAGATATGGAACAAGATGTTGCCCATGATCAATCACAAGATATAAACCGACAATTATTAGGAGGGTAATCAGTATAGAACGAATAGTTTTATGATTCATATTATTTTTTCTTCTGCGCTAGCTTATAAATTTTAAGAATTTCGTCTGTTGCTATCTTCTCTTTTCCTGTTTTCATTTGATGCAACACGTGAGTTTCTAAGTGATTCTGTAATATTAAATTTTCAACACCGGATAACGCTTCTTTAATGGCTCCCGCTTGGGTAATAATATCAATACAATATTTTTCTTCCTCTACCATCCGAGTTAAACCTCTAGTTTGACCTTGGATGATGTTAAGCCTTCTTATTACCTTCTTTTTAATTTGAGCTTTCATGCCTAAAGAATACCCCCATAGGGTATGCTTGTAAAGTTTTATCTTACTGACTTTACTCCAAATTTTCTTTAATTTTAATTCTCACCGCTTCCAGTAGTGCAGGAGAAGTCACAAAGTTTTTGTCAGTCTGATAATTATGTCCATACCTCTCATCTACAAAAGTCACTCCGGCAAATTCTCTAGGAGAAGCGTATCTTGGGACAACATGACCGTGTAGGTGCATAGTCTCATTTCCTAAAAAGGCATAATTAAACCAATCGACTTGAAATGACTTTTTCAGGGCTCTTTTTAACTTTTCTAATATCATAAACAGCTCCTCTTGTTCTCCCTTTCTAGCATCAGCTAGGTCCAGAATATTTTCTCTCTTACACCAAATAATGCACCTACCGAGGTAGCCTTGATTAGTATGTACTTGAACTGACCAATAGTTGTAGTCCCTGATTAAATATCTTGAATAATCTTCCATGAGGCCAGTGTAATGAAGATTTAAGAAAAATGAAAGTCCTATATCAATCTAAAGTAATGATCCAATTATCTCCATTTCCCTTTCTAAAACCATAGTCTACTCCCCTTCTAAGAGGCGGTGGGAGCGGTATTGTTAGTTCAAACGGAATGGCTTTATTACCCTCATGTTGTATTGCATTCGCCCTATTCCTATGGATAGTGACATGTTATTAGAGTATAGAGAATATGTAGAAGAGTCAAAAATAGATGCAAACGCCCCGTGTCACACTCGACACGGGGCAGGCCACTTCCAGCATTAGCAGCCGATAGACCCGACCGAAACTGGCGATATCTTCTGTTCGAGCAAGAGTGCTTGAAGCTCGGCGAAGAGATCTTTTCGATCGCTTTCTTGCAGGAAAAGCTCGACACTGAACCTTCCGCCATTGTCCAGTTGTGCGTGGATGTCAGTATTTTCGGGAAAGGCTTCCTTCACCTTCCCAATAAACGAAGCGGGGTATTCGAACCTTCGATACATGGTGGTGTACTCCTTTTAATACTCTACAACAGAATAAAAAGGAAAGCTAATGCGAAAACTTACAAATTAGTTGTTTTTTGTTTTCTTAGTGGAATTTTTGATTGCTTTTTCGATATCGTCGCTTGAAAAGGTTTTATCTGAAAATAAACCTTTATATATGAGGTCGCCCTTTGCACAAAAGTTGTCGGAAATTTCGCCGGTGAAGTTGGTGTGCATTATTTTTCGGACGAATTCTATTTTATCTCGCCCTTCGATCTTGGCATCCTTCGCAATACCCATAGCGAAACAAAGTTTTTGATAAGCCGCCTCTTTGATCATGTCACCCAACGCTATACCACCTGATTTTATAAAGTCTCCTATTCTGCCTTCTGTAGTTATATCGGCAAAGCCATTATCGCTGTGTGAAATGAAAGCGATTGGTTTATTGTAAGAATTGACTGCTGTCGCGATGTAATATTTGAACTGTGTCGGCATATTGCCTCCATCGTAGCCGCCGATAAGAATAGCGCTAGCATTTGGATCTTCGACGACACTTTCAAATTGCTTCACATTTATGCCGTTGATACATTCGAAATAAGCTACATTTTTGTCAAAGCTAGTAAAAAGTGAGAAGTCCCTTTTCTTCAAATTTTTATAGATGTCATATAGGTCAGTCACCATACTTAATTTACCGGCAAGAGGATGTTTCTCCATCGGAGCAAAAGCGTTGATACCATGTTCGTCCTCTTTGATCACAGTCGAACCATTCATAAGTTTATCCCCGAAGGCTATTTTCACTCCAGCTGATATTCTCTGATTCTTAGGCTTTTCAAGTCTTGCAAATATAGCCTTAATAGATTTTATAAAGTTACGATCAAAGTCTGATGAACTATAACCTGGTTTCTGAGCTCCAGTCAGTATGACGTCTTTTTCAAGACCAATGAGCATAAATGAAAGAGCCGAGGCCGTGTAGGCCATGGTGTCTGTGCCATGCAGCACTACTACCCCATCGTAATCATTTATATGCTTTGAAATTACTTGGGCAAGTTCTGCCCGATGAGGATGTTCTACGTCGGAACTATCAAGATTGAATAATTCGATATAATCCAAGGAAGTAAGTCTCTCTAAATTTTTAAACTTCATATTTAACAGGTCGCCGAGAGGTCTGCGAGTAGGGGCGAGAGAGCCGGCGGCGTTTACCTCCATATAGAAGGTGCCCCCCATACTTATGACTAGTACTTTTTTCTTGGAATTTTTAGACTTGCAATAATTTTGGACCTGATAACGAGGTGAGACAAATTTATTTGGTTTGAAGAACGATTCAAGAGAAGCCGGTAAATTCCTGAATCTATCGCGGATTTGATTTACAGCATTACGAGAAAATCCTTCCGGTATCTCTTCCGCCACTGAAGTAAGTAATAGGCGGGCTACGTCTTGTAAGAATTCTAATTTCTCTTCTCCTTGGGCATTATTCAAGGCATATCGCATTTTTTCGATCGCTGCTGGCTTGGTCATTGGCCCTAGCGATATTGCTCCTGCTCTCACGGCAGCAGCGCCTACATCATAAAGGCCCATGTCAGAACTGCCTTTCTTATTGTTGGTGATTACAGCTACTGCTTTACCCTTTTCATACACAGCTCTGTATATAAGAGGAATCATCTTTGATGGTACATTGCCAGCTCCGAAAGCGCCGATCACAATTCCTTGAATAAATTTATCTTCCACAAGGTTACTGAAAGTGCTCAAGTGAGTCTCTGAAACTAAATCAAAGTAAGCTAAATTTTCATTATTGTTCAAAGAAAAGTTGAGCTGTGAAGGGCGACGAGGCTTAGCCATAGACTCAAGTTTTATAGTCCAACCCACATCACCAAGTTTCGGTACTCGAGGAGTGATCATAGGGTTGTTTGAACGGGTACCTCTATTTACCGTAGCCACTGCTCTTGAGAGGCTGTCATCAAAAAGTATACCGACTTCCCCGAAGCTCGGGGCATTTACATCAGTGGCACCCATGGTAGCTACTTTGATAGCATTGGGCAGGTTCAATCGGAAATCAGTATCCCACTCCTCCACGTTTAGCGTCGAGCCGATAAATAAAATAGGTGTTCCCATACCACGCAGAGCATACGCTGTGGCGGATGCGGTGAAAGGCATAGTGTCAGTACCAGCGATAACTACAAATCCGTCGTAAGTGTTTTGATAACGATGAATGGTGCTTGCGATACTGCCCACCTCGCTTGGTGTAAGGTCTGCACTATCTTTCTGCGCCAGTGAAATATAGTCGATTCGAGCTGCACAGTCAGAGAGATACGGCACCATAAGCAGTCCCTCTTTTAGGTTTTCATTTAAATTCTCGTGCTTTTTAGGTATGCCTGCTCCTCCGACTGCAATAATGAGTACCTTTCCTTTCGCCAGTGAATTTTCAGAAAAATTGTAGGGCTGGTTTATTTGGATGTTCATATCCCAGCATCTTAATCGTGCCAAAAAGTCTTGTCAAATTGATTTAACTATATTTGTACAGTAGACTTATCTTTAGTTAAGTCTAGAATTAAAAAGATGTTAAATAGATACTATTCAACAACCGAAACAGCAGAAATACTCAAGATAACCAGAGTAACTGTTTTTAACTGGATCAAATCAGGCAATCTAAAGGCTAGAAGGTTTGGTCGTAGCTACCTTATACCGGTTATGGAGATAGAGCGCGTACAGAAACCTTCTTTTGTTCCTCCTTCACGTGAAGCCCAACTTCGTCAGTTTTCAAATCTTCTAGCGACAGATTATTCAGAGCTTATAAAGTCACTTAATTAAAATGCAGACCGACTTTTTAAAGGTATATACTTATGTATGTAACGATATCTTGGGAAGATATAAACTACTTTTTGGAGCTGAACTGTCAGACTTACAACCGAAAGAGATCGAGAAGTGTGCCCATAGTATTAATCTAAAACAAAAGAGTAGAGGCCCTATCCCCCACACTACTCTGGAAAAAGCCGCCGTATTGCTCTACGAGTTACTTCATAGGCATATATCAAATTCAAAGAGGGATAGATTCGCCTGCATTGCTTTCTTATTATTCCTGTATGAGAGAGGATTTTGGATAGAACTAAATCACAAAGAGTTCTATGCTCTTATAGAGTGGATAAAATTTTCCCCTGATATTGCCCAGAAAGAAACCGTAGCAGGAATTTTAAAGCTTCTGAAAGCTAGTTGCTATCCTTTAGACAATATCTAATACCACCCCCTACCCCACAACTTCATTTGATTGAGGATTCTTTGTTTTTTGGAGTTGGAAGCATTTTTAAGGCCACCGATTTTTTTGATGGAGGGGTGGAAACCGGCAAACCAAAGGATACCTTTTCTTATTTCATTAGTGGTATCGCCAAAAATAATTCTAGTTAAGAATGCCGGTGAATCGGAGGTGACAAATACACGAGCTGTCCGGCCTTTCAGCAACTTCGTCCATATAAAACCACAACCAAAACCATCTTTTTTAAATTTATAGGCAAATCCTGGCAACCACATCCGGTCAAACAGGCCTTTAAGGAGGGCTGGCATAGTCGACCACCACGATGGATAGATTATTACAAAGTGGTCGCACCACTTTATATCTTCCTGCAGTTTTACTAAGTCAGGCTCAAGTTCCTGTATGACTTTATATCCTTGATGCAAGATCGGATCAAATTTTAAATCAGCCAAATTCACCCTCCTCACTTCCGCACCCTTACTTCTTGCTCCTTCAGCGTAAGTATCCGCGAGCTTTACATTAAAACTTTCGTTATCAGGGTGTCCCACCAGTACTAAAATTTTCTTCATGCATTAATTATACCTCACTCTATTTCATTCAGTCTAACAACTTCCTATACCCACACCACTCGCAATCCTTAGCAGTACATTTTTCGGTGCCGATTTTTCCACTCCAAACTGAATCAATGAGTGATTGGATCATCTCTTTTGTTTTTTTGATATCACTTTCTGTAACCGGTAAAGTTATGGTAGGACACCTACCTTTTGAATCAGGTGAAATGAAAACAAGCGATGGGGTAACCTTTTTTTCTCGCCATTTAGAGCTTTGACTAAGCAAAATTTTATAAAAAACTAATTGTCGAAAATAATTTCCATCAGTATTTTTTGTTTCGCCCCTTATCGCCGCTTCTGACATGGCCTGTCTGGTTTTGTAATCAAAAACACAAACTTCTTTTTCATTATCTACTATAGTGTCCAGCTTTCCGTGGAGTGGAATATGAATTTGTTTCTCAGCATAGTTTCCTTCAAAAACTCCTTCTACCCAATGTTCGGTAAAAATATCGCCTTCCAAGCTGAAATGTTTGGTCAAAGCCAGAGCGACGAGCGGTAAATCCTCTAACAGTTCTTTTTTCAAAGCTTCTTTTTCTAGAACCGGCAAGAGAGAATTTTCTAGGTATTCCAGAGTAGCTTCTTTCAAAGTGCTCTCAATTTTTTTGGCAATATTTTTATTATTTCTATCTTCCAATTTCCACACTTTTGATATGGCTTCGTGCATAGCCGATCCTTTTTCAGCTGAAGTACTTGGGGCTTGGGGCATTTTCAAAACACTTTGATAAAGGAACTCATTCGGACACTTTATAAAATGATTAAGAGCAGTTACGGACAAACCTTTTTCTAACAAAACATGTTTAGCTAAATCAACAAATTTCAAATTACCTACTCTATTATTGTTTTCGTTTTTTAACCCTGTCTCTATCTTAGGTATTTCTGTATCGCTTCTTTTTAAAACAATTTCTTTAGTGTGTTTTTTATCTAACTCTTCGATAAAACGTATGGGTGAGAGTATTTTTCCATCCGATTCCTCACTAGGTACTAAAATAGCAACATGCTTCTTTCCTCGAGTCAGAGCGACATAGAAAAGTCTTCGTAAATCACGGATATCATTATCTCCAGTTTGTTTTTTGGGTAAGACAAAAGAAGAGCCTCTGCTTTTACCTATCCAAGCTTCCTCCGTGGCGTAAGGAATAAAAACATAATCAAATTCTTGACCTTTACTCCCATGAGCTGTCATCGCTTTTATTGGTACGTCAGGTGCACCGACTGTTACTTTCACTGGTCGCGACTCGGCCGAAGCACGGTAAGAGAGCATCAATTTTAAAAGAGAACCTGGGTCCTTTAAATCATTTTCTCGAACCAATGATTCTGAAAGAGCAGTAATTCCCCGCCAAACATGTACATATGAAGGGTCTTTAGCCACAAGTTCGATAAAACCCGATTTTTCTGCTATGTGGATAATAAAACCGGCCGGCGAATCGTCCAGGAGTTTTGATTGAATAAAATTTAAATTGGGGAGGACTTTCTTCAAGTCAATTTTTAAACCACTCTTGAGCGAGCGGATGAGTTTTACTCCACTTTCAAAATGCATATTCCACATCCCAGCAATAACTGTTTTATCGAGAGCTTCGGTGTGGCTAGGATCGGAGAGGTACTCTATCAAATCAAAAAAGAGTCGACCGACTGGGTGATTAAAAATATCGATACTTCGTTCGGAAGTAACACTTATACCCTCGCTTTCAAGTAGGCGTATTACTTTGTCCAAATCCCTGTTTCTCCTCACGATTATCGCGATTGATGCAGTGGCTTCTTCTTTACTTATTCTTTTTATTTCCTGTACCAAATATTTTTCGATACCTTCTGAATTCTCACTTCTGACGATATCGATCGGCCGAGCCTCCTCACCACTTTTAGAATTTAAGTAAACTCTCAAATCTTTATATTCATCCTCTTCATAATTATTTTCGACCATCGAGAAGCTTGCGTCCAGGATACTTTGATGCGACCTGTAATTGGTATCAAGGGAAATTACTTTCATTTTCTTCCAGCGTTTTTGGAGTAGTAAAAAGTTTTCGACCGAAGCTCCCTGAAAGCGATAGATGGCCTGCTTTTCGTCGCCAACAATAAAAATGTTTGGCGTTTCGAAAAATTCAGCAATGAGAGCGATAATCAAATTTTGAGCATCGTTGGTATCCTGATGTTCATCGACATGGATGTATAAAAATCTTTCTTGAATTAAGCGCAGGAGCAACTCATCTTTCCTAAGGGCTACTAGAAGTTCGATAATAAGGTCACTAAAATCCATTTTCCTCTCTTTCACTTTCTTTTCTTCATACTCTGCGTAAACATCAGCAAAAAGTATCGTCCGTTCACATTTTTCGATAAATTCTTCGGCTTCGGCCTTAAATTTTCCTTTACTTACTCCGCGAGTGGAAATGGAGCCTTCATCATTTTTTATTCTCTCTATCTCTTCCTTCGCGTACTTTACGACATCTCTTGGAGTAAGCGCTTCTCGCTTAGCCTCTTCTATCGCTTTTGTTATTCCGTATAAATAAGCATCAGGTCTCCCCGTCGGCCGAAGTTTTTTGAATTTTGAATTTTCTAAAATAGAAATAATAATCGATTCTTGTTCGATATCAGTCAGTTGTTTCCGATCGCTGATATGAATAAAATGATCGGGATATTCGGCTATCACCGAAGAAGCGAAACTGTGGAAAGTATGGATGCGTACATCGTGGGCGCGGTTACCGATTATTTCATAAAGCTTACTTCTCATAGCTTTCACTCCAGCGTCAGTATAAGTGATGGCCAGAATGCCGTTTGCTGGGGTATCAGTCAGCCGTAAAATATTAGCAATACGCAGAGTCAAAATGGTAGTCTTCCCCGTCCCTGGACCAGCTATGACCATGACAGGCCCATCGATCGTATCCACAGCCTCCCTCTGCTCTTTATTGAGCTTCTTATAAGCCTCCTTAAACTCGTTAGTCCCTACTTCCATAAGAGGATTTTAGCATATCCACACTAGTACACAGTTTAGACACAGTTTCGATGGTTTTGGATGTAAAAACAGATTTGCGACTATGATAAAATGGGCTCATGGATCAGAGCGAGTTTAAGAAAAATAAATATAAGGATGGAGTGAAATCGGGAGTGAAGGCTGGCAACAGTGTTATTTTGGGAAGTGGTTTGCGTATACCACCTCACAATCTTGAAGCCGAGAGAGCTCTCCTTGGTTCTATTATGCTTCGCCCTGACGCGATGTATGAGGTGATGGAAGTTTTAAAACCGGAATCATTTTATTCAACCAAGCATCGCATTATATATGCTTCGATGCTCGACCTTTTTACCAAACGCTCTCCTACCGACATGCTCACTGTAGCTTCGAGGCTAGCAGAAAAAAGTGAACTTGAAGAAATCGGTGGTAACTCTTATCTGGCAGACTTAGTAAATTCAGTTCCTAGCGCCGCAAACGCTCAATACTATGCCGCTATTATTCAGAAAAAGAGTCTGGCTCGCAATCTTATTTCTGCCGCTGACCATATTTCTAATCTTGGTTTCGACGAAGAACAAGAGATAGATGAAATTCTCGATCAAGCACAGAAGCGCGTCTTCGAAGTAGCCGATGTCGGCAGTATTCACAAATTCGTAGAGCTAAAAGGTGAGCTTGATGAAGCCTGGGAAAGACTCGATCGATTGCACAATTCGACTGATGGTTTGCGTGGAGTGCCTTCCGGTTTTAAAGATCTCGACAACAAACTTTCTGGCTTTCAAAAGTCCGATCTTGTTATTATTGCCGCTCGTCCTTCAATGGGTAAAACCTCTCTGGCTCTTGATATTGCCCGCCAAGCCGCCGTACTACACCAAGTACCAGTAGGCATTTTCTCTCTTGAAATGTCCTCTCAGCAACTCGTCGATCGTATGCTTGCCGCTCAAGCAAATGTAAATTCTTGGATGTTACGCACGGGAAAATTATTAAAAGAAGATGACTTTACCTCTATCAGGCATGCTATGGATGAACTTTCCAAAGCACCTATCTATATCGACGACCAGCCAGGAAATAATATTTTGAAAATGAGAGCTGTAGCAAGGAGACTTAAAAGTGAAAAAGGTTTAGGAATGCTCATAGTCGATTACTTACAGCTCATGATGCCAACTCAAACAAGAAATAGTGACAATATGGTACAGCAAGTGACAGAAATTTCGCGCTCGCTAAAGAACCTTGCTCGTGATCTCGATATTCCTGTCATCGCCCTCTCCCAGCTTTCGCGTGCGGCCGCCCAGTCGGGTGAGAAACCGAAACTTCATCACTTACGCGACTCGGGATCCATCGAACAGGATGCTGACGTGGTCATGTTCATACATAGAGAAGATAAAATGAAAGATGATGCGGAAAAAACTAACATCGCCGAAATCCTGATCGAGAAACATCGCAACGGCGAAACCGGTAAAGTAGAACTTTATTTCAATGAAAAGAAGGCTACTTTCCAATCACTTGATAAAGGTGAATTTGGAGGAATAGAAGGAGAGTTTCGAAATTTCTAAATTAATCTGATTATCCTGAATGAACGCAATACAGAAGCTCACAGAAATATTCACTCATTTCCCTGGAATAGGGCCGAGACAAGCGAGGAGATTCGTATACTACTTACTTACTCGCTCACCTTCTACTATGAGTGAATTGGCTGGCTATATTTCGGCACTCAAAAACGAGGTCAGTCAGTGCCTTGATTGCAGGAGGTTTTTTGAGAAACGTCATGGCAAAGCCGAACTTTGTGATATTTGTGCTGATGGCAATAGAGACAGAAGTATCTTAATGCTAGTCCAGCGGGATATTGACCTTGAATCGGTAGAACGGAACGGGGTATTCAATGGAACTTATTTTGTATTAGGTGGTAGTGTACCGATTCTGGAAAAAGAACCAGAAAAAAGAATCAGAGTACAAGAACTGGAAGAAAAGATGGAAAAAAGTAAAGATTTAATTAAAGAAGTTATATTAGGGGTAAATGCAAATCCGGAGGGAGAAAATACTGCTGAATTTGTTATAAAATCATTAGAAAAATTGAGTGCCGAAAATAAAATAAAAATCTCTCATTTGGGTAAAGGCCTTTCCACTGGTACTGAACTCGAGTATACTGATCCTGAAACTCTTAAAAATGCTCTTAAGAATAGAAACTAAATGCAAAAATCTTTTGCCTACATATTAATCGTTTTCGGTGTAGTCGGGCTCTTAGCTTCCTCCCAACTTATGTGGGATACAGTGAAGCTTGCGCAGGATCCAGGCATAGATTTGCCCTGCAACTTATCACCCTTTGTCAGCTGCACTTCCATAAATACTAGTTCTCAATCAAAAGTTTTTGGTTTCCCTAATCCGATTATGGGTATCGCTGGTTTCTCGGCCATCATCACAATTGGTTTACTTTCGCTTTTCGGAGCGATACCTGACAGAAGATTCTGGAAAATATTTACTATCGGCATGACTCTCGCCACAATTTTCATTCACTGGCTGATCATTCAAAGTATCTTCGTTATCGGCAACCTCTGTCTTTACTGCATGATCACCTGGGCAGCTATATGGCCAATCTTTATTTTTACTATTTCTAATTTCTATCCAAATTCTTTAGTATCAAAAAACAAGCCCGCCTTTTTGGCAGGATGGTATTTGCTTATTATTCTTATCATCCTCGTCAAATTCAGGGAATATTTCTTCTAGGGTGGGGTTATCCTATTTTCTCTATCTTCACTTCAAAATAAGGCTGCTTGTGACCGTTTTTCTTAAAATAACGTGATTTTTGTTTGTATTTGATAACTGTAATTTTAGGGTGACGAGCAATTTTAATTATAGAAGCTGTAACAGTGGCGCCCGTTATAAAAGGAGCTCCTATGTTTAGGTTATCACTTTCTACACCTTGGCTTTTTAGTAGGACTTTTTCAAAAACTACAGTATCCCCTACTTTATATAAATCCCTATCGTTTTTATTTACTTCCCCTTTTATTTTCTCAATCTTGATCAAATCCCCTTCACTCACTCTATACTGTTTACCTCCTGTTTCAATAATCGCAAAACGATCACTATCTCTCAAAGATTTAGTGGGTTTGGCTTCAGCTACTTCTTTTGGAGTATCAGCTAATGGAACCTTTTTTGCAGGTTTTTTTATTGCCTTTTTTTCTGCTGTCGCGGTGGCCATAATGGGTAACACTTTAACCTATTTCTCAATTTTATGCAAACGTCTTGAGCGACCCCCAATGAATCAAGGGTCGCTCGGGTAATCCTGCCAGTTCCGGTAGAAGTCCTTCCAATATGAAAAGAAAGTTCTCACCAGACCCAGCTTCCGTATCCTGTATAAAAAACTTTGGCGTTTGGCCATATTTTAGTCACCTCTATAGTTAAGACTACTCCTCGAAATCAGGCTTGTCCAACATGGTGAGATCGGAAGTGAGAGATTCTCCAGTAAGCCGCATCATATCTTTATCTACCTTCTTGAACTCTTTGTTGGAGAAATTGTAGTGGTTTACAACGGTGCCTAAGGCCGAACCCAGTTTCGTATGGTATTCCTCATAAGTTTTCAAGTGTTGCTGGAGTTTTAAGACATTTGCGATAATATCCTGTGCCTTTTCCTCAATTTTCATGGCATTTAAGCCTTGTAATACAGTTTGGAGATAGGCTAAAAAGCTGGTTGGTGAAACTATTATAACTTTGTATTTTGAAGCAGCTCTCTGAATCAGATTTTCGTTATTCTCCTCTTTTAAAGAACCTATTTTATTAATTAAAAGATCGTAGTAGATAGCTTCGTGGGGAATAAACATGAAAGCGAAGTCCATGGTACCTTGGCTGGGTTGAATGTATTTGGAAGTCTCTTGAATTCTGTTTTTCAAATCGTTTACAAAAACTTTTTCCAATCTTTCTTTTTCTGATTCATTCTTTTCTTCTACCAAGCGATTATAATTTTCAAGAGAAAATTTAGAGTCAACCGGAATTATCTTGTCTTTGACGAAGACAGCCGCATCCACAATAGTGCCGTCTGGAAAAGGATACTGCATCTCAAAACTACCAGGCGGAAGGACATTTTTGAGCAAAGTTTCGAGGTAATATTCGCCTAATATTCCTCTTTGTTTGGGGTTTTTTAATATATCTTGCAAGCTCTGAAGTTGGTCAGTAAAAGAAATGACCTGCTTATTAGTTTCATCCAATTTAGTCAATCCTTCCGTAACATCACGGATGATTTTAGCTGATTCAGAAAACTGGGAACGCATGGAGTCATTCATCTGCTTTGTCGTCTCCCCCATTTTCCTATCAACCGTGCGGGAAAGCTCGTTCATTTGCTCCAAGAGAAGCTTCATCGCTCCATCACTGTTGCTAGCACCTTTTCGTCGAAGTAATAAAAATCCAAGTATAACTACCCCAATGCCTAATAAAATTATTAAACTAATTTCCATGTACACATTATACAAATTTTGGGACAGAAGTCTTGGCGGGACGAGCTTGCGCTCGCCCCGTCAGGTAACAAATGCGATCAGGTAGTCGCTACGAATCCCTTTTTCCAGAGGAACCATTTCGATTTTCCAGCGATATCTCCAAAGGAACTTGCTCTTCCTCCGATAGATAACGGGAAAGCTAATAGCCTCACCCTTCTTCACCGGATCGAGAACCACTACCGGTAGATCCTGTTGCCAGATCAGAGGATTAGTCGCGGCACCAGTGTTCAGGTGGTGCACCAGAAGTATCGCGCCAGCGTGACCCAACCGTTTTTCTTGATCAAAATGCATGCTGTGGATTCGAAGCAATGGGTGAAGACCCAAGCTTATGTTTGCGCTACCTGCGCGAAGAACGACGGACGTAGTGTCGGGTAATAGCTTGAGCACTGAAGAAAGACCTCCTGTTTTTGTACATTAAGACCGATCGAGATAAAAATCAAAGAATTGTGGGGATAGAAAATAATTGATAGAATTCTGTAATGCAAGAAAAAATACAAGAACAAATAAAAGATGCTATGCGAGCAAGAGATACACTAAGGCTTACTACCTTACGCGGAGTCTTAGCCGCTTTTACAAACGAGTCAGTGGCTCTAAAACGGACACCGCAAGACAAGCTTTCCGATGACGAAGCGATAGTTGTACTTCGCCGATTAGTCAAACAAAGGAAAGATTCGATAGAACAATTTGAAAAAGGAGGTAGGAATGATTTGGCTGAAAATGAGAGAGCCGAAATGAAGATACTGGAAGAATACCTCCCCGCTCAAATGGGAGAAGATGCTGTCAGGAAAATCGTGATAGAAAAAATGGAGAAATTAGGGATAACCGATAAATCTAAAGCAGGACAACTGATGGGAGCGGTAATGAAAGAAACAGCGGGACAGGCTGATGGAAATGTGGTAAAACGAATAGTGGAGGAAGTCCTTTCATGAAAAAAAGACTCGAAGGCAAAACTGTAATTGTAGTCGGTGCTACAGGTGGCATCGGCAGGGTTTTGTCCCGAGTTTTTCACCAGCTCGGGGCAAACGTGGTGCTCGCAGCACGTGGTATGGATAAGCTGAAACTACTCGAGGGCGAACTTAGTTCCGATAGAGTTCTTGTTGTGCAAGCCGATGCTACACAAATCTCTGATGTTAGGCGCTTATTTCAATTAGCGCAGGATAGATTCAAAGAAGTTCACTGTGTAGTGATATCTGCAGGCACATGGGAGCGGTTGTCGCTCCGTAATTCTGTCGAAGAGGCTCTAGAATCAGCGGAGAAGCTTTTCCGTTCGATATTCCTGCCTTCCTATGTCGTTGGGTTTATGGCCCAGGAATTTTTCCGGCGCCAAGGCTTCGGGCTAATCGCTAACATTTCATCTCACGCGGCGATAAGACCTTGGCTTCTTGGCAACTTGAGCTATGCTGCGATGAAAGCCGCAGCCAGGCAGTTTATCCTCGCACTCAGGCACGAACTTCGAGAAATGGGGGTGACGGTAATCGACATCCAACCAGCGATCGTTAACACTCCGGAAGCAGCTGATCTGCTGAACACGGAAGTGAAAAAACGAAAGGCCGTACAGCCCGAATTAATCGCGGATCTCATCGCAAGTCTAATCGGTCGGAAAAGAGTACCGGCCGAAGTGCTTCTCGACAGCAAACTTAAACTCTAACGGCTCGGGCAGTATGAAAACTGTCCCGAGCCGTGGTCTTATTCATGCTTCCTCCTCGTATATCTTTCGTAGGTGGTCTCGGCTTCTGGTTCCTGACTCCGATTCCATTCAGCGAGAAAGGACTCTTTCCGATCTACTTCCCACTGCTCAAGCTCCTTCCTTTTCTTTTCAGGATTAACTTCTCCTGAAAGAAAAGATAGAAACTTTCGAATCCTGTTTAACATAGTGCATTCCTTCCACTTATACTATCTCATATTTATTCATTGAGAGATAGGCTTTCCTCAATTTTATAATCCCCTACGCGAGTCCTCGTGATACTAAGAGCACAGGCACCACAGCCTAGAGTGTTGCCGAGGTCGTTTACGATACTGCGAATATAAGTACCAGAAGATACATGGGCACTGAAACTTCCCATGTACAAAGAACCATGATAATTTTCTAAAAACTTTTTCCACAACACTAGGGCTACATGCTGACGAAAATCCCCTTTTACTTTTGAAATATCCATGAGGAGGCGGCCTAAAAGTTCTTTCGGTAACAATTTTTGTAAACCTTTGAAATTAATTTTGTGAATAGTAATTTTTCGAGAAGGAATTACTATTTTATCTAGCTCAGCGATCCGTGCCCATTCGTGCAGAGCTCGTCCCCCCACCGTCTTCGACGAAAAGGGAGGATATTTTTGATCTCTCTCGCCCACATAAATCTGTATTACTTTTATTATTTCACTCTCACTTAAATCTATGACTGGCAAAATTTCTTTAATCTCCCCCAATATGTCATAAGTATCACTGGAAAAACCAAAAAGTACGGTGAAGTCGTACTCTTTGTCTAAGCTCAAAAATTCTTCCTTCCTTTTTTGTTCTGTATCCAGGCCTGTAGCAATAAGGAGTACCCCCTCTGCCATAGGGTCGAGTCTGCCTAAATATGTCATCTTCTCCCCCTTTAGTTCTGGCTTGGCCGCCTTGAGCTTTTGGAGAGCTTCCAGAGGGGTTTCCCCTCGTTGTTTATAAATATTAAAAATCATCCCAATTCCTCATGAGAAAGAGCAATCGCGAGTAGTTCTTTGGCCACAGCTCTATCTGCCTCAGGTTTGAAAAAAGCTTTAGCCTTTTCTGCCATTTTACTTCTCAAGACTTGATCGTCTATGATTCTTTTGATCTCACCAAAAAATACGTGAGAAGTGAGATTGGCTTCTTCTATCACACTTGCCGCTCCACTTCCTGCATAGGAGAGCGCGTTGTTTAATTGATGATCACCGTTTGAATCAGTAATAGGTATGATGATCGAAGGTTTGCCCCAAGCAGCGATTTCAAAAATAGTAGAGCCAGCTCGAGAAATGACGAGAGTAGCCGCTCCAGCCGACATTTGTTCTTCCAGTTGGTTGAAATAAGCAAATGGTTTATACCTCTCTCTGTGACGATTATTTAAAAGTATGGCATCGGCTGTTTCTTTTACTACCTTAAAATTATTTTGCCCAGTCTGATGTATTACTTGATAATTTTCTACAAGTTGAGGTAGCGCATCCATGATCACATTGTTTATCATCTCAGCCCCACTTGATCCACCGCGTATCACGATAGTCGGAACACTTTCTTCTAATTCAAAAAACCTATGGGCTCCATTTGTCGCTGGTTCTAAGATAACGTCCCTTATTGGCTGACCCGTGTGTACTACTCGCCCCCTTTTTACTGCTTCGGGAAAATATTTTGCCGCCTCTAGCCAAGAGAGGGCCACTCTAGCGGCAAATTTTCCAGCCCATTTATTGACTCTGCCGGGCACGCTATCTGACTCGTGTATAACTACAGGTATACGTAAAATCCTAGCGGCCAAAAGTGTAGGAAAACTGCCGTACCCGCCTTTGCCAAAAACCACATCGGGATAGACATCAAACACATCAAAAAGAGTAGACACGGCTCCCCATCCCATTTTGAAAAAATCGATTATATTAAGAAAGGAGAAGTACCGGCGTATTTTACCTGAAGTAGTTTTTCTGTAATTAATATCGTTGTCATACAAAAGGCCTGGATTGTATGGGCTGGGAGCAAAAAAATACATATCAGGTTCTAGCAACTTATTCTCTTTGGAAATTTTATGCACTGCTTGAGCGATAGCTATGATCGGATAGAAATGTCCACCTGTTCCCCCACCTGTAAAAATTATTTTCATTGTATTTTTTTTAATGCCATTTTTTTATATCCTCTTGCTGTTTCTTGAAATATTCATAATTATTCCAGCTTCTACAAGGGTGATAAAAAGGGCTGTACCCCCGTGGCTTATAAAAGGTAGCGGGATACCGGTGAGAGGTAGGAGTCCTATCATCCCACCCACATTTACAAACATCTGGGACATGATAAGTATAACAATGCCGACAGCCAAGAGTCCACCGAAAGCATCTGGAGCCCTTGCGGCTATTTTCAGCCCCTTGAAACAGAAAAATACGAACATAATAATGATGATGGAAGCTCCGATAAAGCCAAACTCTTCCGCTGCCACAGCAAAAATAGAATCACCGATAGGTTCGGGTAGATATGAAAATTTTTGAATACTCTTACCAAATCCTTTCCCGACCACTCCTCCCGAGCCTACAGCGATGAGTGATTGTTGAATTTGATAGCCGCTTGTAAGTGAGTTGGCTCCCGGATCAATAAACGTCATGATCCTTTCTTTCACATAAGGCCTCATGTAGGCTACTGTCGCTATACCGAGGACACCTATGAGGCCGACCGCTATAATATGCGACCATTTGCCTCCACCCACGATAAACATAGCGAGACCAGCAAATATCATCACTGCATAAGTATCAGTGTCTGGTTGAGCAAGGAGTACCGCTCCTGCAACAGCCAGTATCGCAAAAAATGGTAGGAGCCCACCATTTAGAGTTTTGATCCTATCTTTAGCTTTAGAAATGAAAGCTGCAAGGTAAATAACGAAACCTATTTTCAAAAGTTCTGAAGGTTGGAAGGATATAAAGCCGAGATCGATCCAACGAGTAGCCCCACCATGGGAAAGGCCAATGCTAGGCACAAATACAAGGAGAGTAAGAACGATAGAAAGAGCGAAAAGGATAAAAGCATTTTTTCTGTATAACTTATAATCGATTTTTGAAAATATGAGACAAGCGATCGAACCCAGGAATATTCCGAAAAAGGTTTGATTGAAAGCGACACTCGAAAATTTTATTTGGTTACTGGCAAGCACTCCCAAACTGGCTGAACTAAATATAAAAAAACCAAGCACTACCAAAAGTGCGGTAATCCCTAAAAAAGATTTGTCTACTTTACCGGCACAAAAATTCATTAACCTATTATAGCAATAGTAACACCCAAAATGGCACAGATGACAGAGAAGACCCAGTAGCGCATGACTACTTTATAGGAAGGCCAGCCGATGGCTTCGAAATGGTGGTGGATAGGAGCCACTAGAAAAACTTTTTTACCGTTCCTTAATTTTTTAGAAAGAATTTGAATGATGTCCGAAGCCACAGTGACTACAAGAGGCAGAGCGATAATAGGCAATACTATGACTCCGTAACCATCGCCAAGAGAATCAGTCATAAAAGCCACAATACCGAGAGTAATGGTAAGTCCCATCATACCAGTGTCCGACATATAATATCTAGCAGGAGGGATATTGAACCAAAGAAAAGCCAAAATCCCTCCTAAAACCGTGGCACAGAAGGCAGCAAGATCGTATTGTTGTTGGTAGAAAGCGATGCCAGCATAAGCAGAAAACATGGCGGCAAATACCCCCCCAGAAAGACCATCAATGCCATCGATCACTCCCCCAGCGTAAATGGCCATTATAACTAATATAAAAAATGGAATGAAAAAGGCACCTAAATAAATAGGTGGAAATATTTCAGGCATTCCAAGAGTACTGACATCAAGTTTGAAATAAAACCACGATGCACAAAGTAAAGCGATGAGCCCTACCACAGAAAGTCTTTTAGTCAGAGAAAGCCCCCCTCCTATATAACTTCCAGCGGGAACCTCTCGAGTTACTAAATAATCATCAATAAGGCCGACAAGAGCACCAAAAATAAGGGCGATAAGAGGTACCCAAGTTTGACTACGAGAAAGGAAGTCTAGATTTATAAAAGTTTCTGTAGCCACAAATCGAGCCAGCAACCAAATAACCATGACCGTAATAAGGGTCGAACCCCACACCACTATGCCACCCATACGAGGAGTCTTTTTCTCTTCATCTTTATGTAGTGAGGCTGATATGGTCGCTTCTCTCCCATCGATAGTTTTCTGAACACTCCTCTTCTTCCACATTTTATGTTTATAGAGAAAATCGGTGAGAGGTGGAGTGATCAAGATGCCTACCACGAAAGCAGAGACTGCTGGTAGAAAAATTTTGACTATATCTATTATCATGGCTTTATTGAATCAAATACTTCTGACTGGCTTCTATTAATTTCAGCATATCACTAAAACGGCCTTCTTGGGTAGAGCCGAGAACGGAGATGACGATAGGGTGCCCCAACCCAGCGTCGTAAGCCATCACCAAGTTTCCTCCAGCCAATTTTGTATATCCAGTCTTCGAGGCGATGGGCGAAGGAACAGAATTTATTATTTCATTCGTATTTTCAGCATTGTAAAAATCATTACTCAAATCGCGAATAGAAAGTAAAGGATAACGAGTAGCCTCGAGCACATGTGGGTATTTTTTTATTGCGTATTCAAATAGTAGCGCTACGTCGCGGGCTGAGCCATATGCCCCGCTTTCATTTTCTCCTATATCCAAACCGTGTTCGTTTTTGAAAGTCATGCTGGATAAGCCGAGTTCTTGAGAGAGCCTATTCATACTACCAATAAAATTCCTCCTCGTGATTTCTCTATTGTCTACCGTTCGTAAATTTCCAATCGCTCCCATGGACGCAGCCAAAGCGTGCGCCCCATCGTTTGATGATACGAGGAGAACGTAGTCGATAAGGCTTCTGATATTCCAAGAACTTGAAACTTTGAGCAAAGAGTCGCCTTCCGGAGAAAGGTCCTCAAGCTCTATGGTAATTTTTTTATCATCTAATGAATTTTGAGCGAGAGTAACAGCTGTCATCACTTTTGTCAGTGATGCTAAAGGTAATGCCTCGTTAGCATTTTTTTCAAAAAGAGATCTACCTGCGAGCACGTCCCACACAAAAGCACTTCTTGCTTCTATTTCCACACCATGAAAATAATCGATAGATACTTTCTCAGAATTTTTGTGTGGAATACTTAAAGATCGGAAACCTATCAAAAGCATGGAATAGAGAGCTATCGATATAAGGCACGCAAGAATAAGAGCCCTTTCAAAAATATTAGTCCTCCAGTTTATATCCAGTATTTTATCTTTCATGTTTATTTTCTATGTTTTATTCTTCCGTGTTTATTGAGTTTTCTTTTTTAGAAACTTCGTCTATTTCTTTTTTTACTTGATCATATTCAGGCAGATCATCTATTTTACTTAATCCCAGGAAAGAAAGAAGCTCGCTTGTGGTTTTATAAAGAGGCCCTCTAGAGCCTTCCCTACTTTCCGTACGTTCGACTAATCCACGAACCATGAGTGAACGCAGGATAAAGGTAGAATTGACTCCTCTTATATAATCGATTTCCTTTCGAGCAATTGGCCCTTTGTATAAAACTATGGAAAGAGTTTCCAGCCCAGCTTTACCTAAGTCCTTACCTATCTCATCCTTGACCATCTTCTCTATTATAGGAGAGGCTTGTTTTGAAGTTACCAGGGAATATTCTGTCGAATTTTCAAGGAGAGTAACGCCTCTGCCTTCCAAATTCTCTTTCAACTTATGAAGCCCATCTATTACCTCATTTTCTTTAACATCCAAAATACTGCAAAGCTCCCGTATCTCCACAGGCCCATTCTTCTTAAACAACACTGCCTCAATTTTTGCCTCTATTTCCATTTCAGAATTCTAAATTAAAAATCGTAAATTTCCTAATGGTATGTAGGAACCCCGATGGATTCCGACTCGATTTCGATGTCAGCGAAGTGGGCTTGTTGATTGACCCGGACTACCCCTTGTTTTACAAGTTCAAGCATAGCGAGGAAGCTTACGATCATTGTCACTTTATCTTCCTTGCCAGCGAAGCTTTTAAAACTCATTCTGATGCTTTTTTGTATCCTGTCAGTAAGGCTAGCTATGGTCTCTTCCAGGCTGATTATTTTCTGCACTATCACTTTCGGGATAAATTCTACTTTCGGGATATTTGAAAGCACACTACGAATCGAAAGTAGCAGGTTATTTGATGTAACTTCTTGAGTCGGATGAAAAACTTTATAAATTAACCTACTTTCATTCGCAAAATAAAGTGGCTCCTCTCCAAAAAGTTTACTTATGTGAATAGATAATTCTTTAAATCTTTTATTTAGCACAAGCCTTCTCTCCAAATCTTCGATATTACCCTTCTCCTCTTGGGTCAGTTCAAGGGTGGGTAAGAGTGATTTTGATTTAATGAGAAGAAGGGTCGAGGCAATCAGTATAAAATCAGCTGAATCAGCAAGAGGAAAATTTTCATATGATTTTGTATGCTCTATAAACTCATCGGCAACTTGCGATAAAGATAAGTCATTTATATGAAATTTCCTTTTTTCTATAAGGTCTAAGAGTAGCTCAAGAGGCCCTTCAAATTCACCCGATTTTATCTTAAATTCAGTCTCCACAGTTTTATTTTACAAGCTTTTTGCTAACTATGCTATAATGATCTAGGAAACTGCTCCCGGTAGAGAGCAGAGGCTCAGGTTGAAGAAGAGAACTTACATCAATTCGCAGTTTCGACGGTGTCACCCCCCAGCGGGGTGGCGGAGGGTTGGGCGGTGTCGGGGATTCGTCCCCTCACCGCCCTTTAGCTTGTATAGAATTTATTCTGAAAGTCTAGTATCAATCCGATTCATATCGCGAGGGAAAGCTGTAGCTTCTCTGATATTTTCTAAGTTAAGCATTTTCATCGTGATTCTTTCGAGGCCAGTGGAAGAACCTCCGTGTGGCGGGAAGCCATATTTATGAGCCTGCAAGTAGTAAGAAAATTTTTCTGGATCGAGTCCTCTGGATTTCATCTTTTCTATCATTTCATTGTAATCGTGAATACGCTGGCTACCACTATTTATTTCTAAACCTCTAAAAATCAAGTCGAAGCTTCTGTTTTGATAAGTATAAAATGCTCTTTTTTCTACTGGATAATCAGTAATAAATACAAAGTCTGAACCGTATTTCTTTTTAGCCCACTCACAAATCTGCCTCTCATCTTCTGGAGACATATCACTTGTATCTTCTATCGTCCGATTAAATTCTTTCGAAATTATTTCTTGTGCTTCAGCCAAGGTGAAAGTAGGAAATTCTTCTGGGGCTTGTGGTATTTCCGCACTGAAATATTTTAAGATATCGGCATGTCTTTCTGCCACCTCTTTCACAACATCAACGATAACGTCATGTAAAATTTTCATCACATCGCGATGATCTTTGATAAAACCCATTTCGAAGTCCATCTGAGTTAGTTCGCTCAAATGCCTTGGAGTAGCATGCTTTTCTGCCCTAAATATTTTTGCAAAAGTAAACGATCTTTCAAAAGCGTTGACCATAATCTCTTTGTAGAACTGAGGACTGGTAGCGAGGTAGGCAGTTTGATCGTAATAATAATTGACCTTAAACGCTGCGGCTCCCCCTTCAGCATCGCCCCCCACTATGGCTGGAGCTTGGAATTCCACGAATCCTTGTTTCTGTAATGAGTTTCGATAAGCTTCGGCAATAGTAGCTTGAAGCCGGAAAATATTTCGGCTGCGTTCATTACGTAACGTAAGAGGTCTATGATCCAGAAGGGTGTCCAAGTTAAGCTCACTTTCAAGTTCAAATGGTAATGTTTGAGCCATGTTTAAAACTTCTATTTTCACAATCTGCAACTCTAAATCACCATTAGCTTTTTCTGCCTGAATATTCTTTTCAGGCCTTTTGTTGACGATACCTTCTATAGAGACAGCGCTTTCAGTACTAATTTCTTTTGCAACCAAAATAGCCTGGCTATCAGGCAAAACGATGCATTGCACTGAACCAGAACCATCCCTAATATCAAAAAATACCATTTTACCCTGATCGCGACGCACTGAAACCCAGCCACAAATCAGTGTCTCACTTCCTATCTTACTTCCCAAATCTTTTATATAAGTTCTTTGCATTGATGTTGAATTACTCAAAAAAGATAGTACCATATTTGTGGGAGACCTCAAATGTTGCACTTGTTTATATGCATTCTCGTGGTTATGTTCGGTCAAAGTTTAGCCCTCGAAGTAATAGGGCCAGTAGTTTACTGGAACTTCTTCACCTTGTGGGCATCATTTTGGTCTCTCTTTTTTTTGATACTGTTCTGGTACAAAAAAGAAGGCCAGCCTAAGTGACCCCGATCGCTCGTTTCACTTCAGCCATCTTGGCCTCCGCGACAGCGGAGGCTTTCTGTTTTCCTTCTTCAAGAACTTTTTTTACGCGATCAATGTCGGAAGCTATTTCTTTGCGTTTTTCGCGGAGAGGCTTGATAAACGATTTGATGTCAGCGGCTAGCATTTCTTTTAAAATTTTATACTTACCTTTATTTTCCGTATAAATTTTATCAAGCTGTTCATTAGTTCTGAAAAGTTGATGGATTTTGAATACATTTTCAGGATATTCAGCATTTGAATCAGTCACAATAGACATTACTTTATCCTCGACCTCATCATCCTCGGCGAAAAGTGGAATATAATTTCCATAACTCTTACTCATTTTTCTACCATCGGTGCCAGGCACAGTTTCAACACTTTCTATAATATGAGCTTCAGGCAATTTGAATAGCGGGCTACTTTCTTTACAGAAAATTCTATTAAATTTTTCCGCAGTATCTCGAGCAAATTCGACATGCTGTTTTTGGTCTTTACCTACTGGAATCAAATCAGGATCGTAAAGTAAAATATCCGCCGCCATGAGCATCGGGTAACTGAATCTACCTATACTTATTTCATCTTCTCCACCTTTAGCAATGGCATCTTTGTAGGCATGAGCACGCTTAAGATAAGGAAGAGTGGTTATGGTATCAAAAATCCAAGCAAGTTCTGTATGTGCAGAAACATCAGATTGTTTAAACAAGACATGTTTTTTTGGATCAAAACCAAGAGCAAGATAATCGATCACTACATCTTTAGTAAACTCTCGCATCTTTTCTGCATCTTGAACAGAATTGAGAGCATGATAATCGACGATGACAGCATAAACCAGACCGTCCTTTTGCATATCGATCATCTGCTTCATCATGCCAAAATAATTTCCAATATGTGGCTTACCACTAGGTTGTATACCTGAAAGTATAGTCTTCATAGATTTATATTACCAAATAATTACTTCTTTGCACTGTGTAGATGGTCATCTTCTACACACTAAAAAACTTCTGGCTAAATTCGAGTCCTTTTTTGAGTGCCTCGATTGAAATATTTTCAGAAGCAGAGTGCATACCGCAATCTTCGTTAGCTAGAGGCACCATCACTTGAGGCACTTTAAGTAGAGTGTCAAAATCACGAACAATAGGCAGAATAGCGCCACAGTTTACATTTACCACCTTTTGCTTGTATACAGATTCTAAGATTTTTCTGGTTTTTTGATTAAATTTATCACTAAGATTTAACATTATACCCGAAGCCGATTCTCCAACCTTAAACCGCACCCGAGCATATCTTGGAGTTTGCTTAAGAATGTATTTTTTAACTTCTTTCACAAAATCATTTGGATCCTCGTTAGGCTTGGACCGTAGATTCAGCTTTGCAACAGCTTTACATGGAATACTATTTCTAAATCCAGTACCAGTGTAACCTGAAGAAAAGCCAGTTACTTCCACAGTTCTATCAAGACCTACCCGTTTATCGTATCTTGTTGTTTTGACTTTGAACCCATTCTTTTTTCCTACAAGATCAGTTAAGCTACCAACAATTTTAGCTAACTCTTCGGCTGCATTGGGAGTGACTCCACCAAAAAGACCTGAATGAACGTCATCAAGAGCCGTTTCCAAAATTACCTCCATATTGGCAACTCCTCTAAAACTACATTCAAGAGCAGGTAAATTCTCTGGCGCCAAAGCACCATCAGAAATCATGACACAATCACACTCAAGTTCTTTTTTATATTTCCGTATAAATTTTGAGAGATTAGGAGATCCAGTTTCCTCATTTCCTTCTATGAAGAAGGTGACATTGTAACTCAATCTATTTTCTTTTATCAGACCAGCTATTGAATACAGGTGAGTAAGTATTTGCCCTTTATTATCTGTAGCGCCTCTACCATACAACCTTCCTTGTTTTTCCGTTAGAATAAAAGGATCAGTCTTCCATCCATCTTCTTTTTGTGCTGGTTGCACATCATAGTGGCCATATATAAGAACAGTTTCTTTACCAACCTTATATGGAGTTTTGGCTATAATTATAGGGTTATCATAACCAGTAATTATTTTGGCTTTCATTCCAGATTTTGAACAATATGAAGCAAGCCACTTTGAGGCCTTTTTTATTGAATCTTTGTAGATTGGATCCGTCGACACACTTGGTATGGCGACAAATTCTTTCAACAATTTCTTGAATTCTTTTGTCATTTGATTTGATTAACTAATAATTTCAAATGTAAGTTTGGGCGCCGCTTTCGCAGCGCCCATGGGTACTACCACTTCTTGTATTCGTGATTCAAGGTAGTAGCCTCCTTTCTTGGGCTATATGAGCCCATGATGATCGGGACCAGAAATTAAAACTTCTCCAGTTCCCGAATCTTTTGAGACTGTGGGCCACTCCGAACCGGAACGCTCCACGTCGACCCCATCAACGCTGATTGAATTGATGGGAATTCTTTCTCCATCCGGACGAACGTCCGGAGCAGTTTCTGGTGTCATGACTGCCTCCTAAAAACAGGAACCCTTCATTTCTGGAGGGTTCCTGTGTATCTTCGAATGATTTAAAGTAGTTAAGAATTATTCAAATGCACAAAGCGACTCCCCAGATTATTTTTTCTGAAGTGATTTAGCCAATAACGCTTTGTGATACAAAAATTCATGTGTGCCCCTAATATACTCTCCACCCAAATTTTTGTCAAATTTTTTAATGTGAACATCTCAATCTACGGAACTGTTCGTACGAACAGTATAATGTAGGACTTAGAGTAAATTTAGGACAAAGGAAACAATTTTTGGTAAATCTTTAGCAATATAATAATGCATTTCATATCCAACCTGCTCTTTATCTAGTATCCCCACCGAATAGAGAACGCTCAAATGTTTAGACGTAGTACGAAAAGAAAGCTTGATATCTGAAGATAATTTTCCAACTGAACTCCTTTTCTTCTTTTTCAAAATTTTTATAATCAAAAGCCTCCTCTTACTAGCAAGTGCTTTTAATACTTTTTCTAATTGAATCTCATCCATCTTTCTATTATACTCTTCGTACGAACAGTTCAATAGGGGTAAGATGTGAATTGATGTTTAGTATAGAGAGGAGAGGGTTCTTATTATTTTTAGGTCATCGAAGGAATAGCGACCAGAGAGCTTGTGGAAGACGGGAGTGAGTTTGTCGGAGCCGAGATCGCGAAGAGTGGAGGTGATAAGGTCGAAGGATTCGGTGGCTTCGGGAGAAAGTTCCCGATAAAGAAGATCATTTTCTATATTTCCTTTTTCAAAAAGTTGGCATATATGAGAAATTATGGTTTGTCTGGTGAGTCCTCGGATGGAAGCCACCTCCTCTGCCCTTTTATCCTCCTTTATCAAATTAAATGTTTCCTCCAGCGTAGTGAGGCCATTATTTATTGCCTTTTGTTTTTTCTTTTTTTTGGAAGTGTTTTCTTTGTTAACTTTGAGGCTTCCGCCGCAAGCCAGGACAAAGTTCGATTGCATTTTCAATAACTCTGACTCAGAGATATTTCCAAAAACTTTCCCTGCTTCTTCCGAAAGAGATTTTAATTCCACATCCTTCCTCAAAATTTCAGGGTGCACCTGAAAAGCTTTTTGGCCCATCTCAATTTCTTCTCCCAAAAGGTAGAGTCCTGAAAGCTTCTTAACTCTAGAAAGGGCTACGTAGCCTTGGCCGTATTCAAAGATGCCCGAAAGATCAATGAGAGCGGCATCTAGGGACATACCTTGGCTTTTATGGATAGTGATGGCCCAGGCCAAACGAAGAGGCACTTGGATGATTTTTGCTTTTATTTTGCCCCCTTCTTCGACTGCCCACTCCATCGGGAAAACCTCTATCCTCTCGCCATCTTTCAATTTAACTATAGGAAAACCAGAGTCCATATCAAAATCGATTATTTCGCCCAAAGTACCATTTACAAAGCCTGAAGCAGGATTATTTTTGGTAAACATAACCACGGCTCCCACCTTCAATTCTAGTTTTTCAGGAGAAAGGCAGCCTCTTTTCAAAGCTTCTACTAAAGAATCTTTTCCTTGGGAAGACATTTCGAATGTTTTCGAATCTTCCCTGTCGATCATATCAAGGTGCTTTTGATTTATTCTGTCGACATCGGCATTGTGAGAAAAAAGTTTTGGAATTTCGTATTGCACCTCCTCATGTAGGCCAAGTCGATTACTTAAAATTTCTATGTGCTCCTGTAGAATAGAATTCTTGCGTATAGCAGAAAGTACTGAAAGAAAATCAACATCATCCTGCCTATGCTGTTCGGTCAAGTAACAAATAATTGGGTTTAGTTCTTGCCATGTTTTTGAGTTGAATGCAAAGTTTACGTTGCCGCTACCCCTCTCAGAATCCCTATTTACCGGAGGTAATTGGAAAAAATCACCCACGAGTACCACCTGTAGGCCCCCAAAGGGCTTACTACTGCGTTTTACCAGCCTACAGACTTGATCAGCCGCCTCCAAAGTCGGAGCGTCAAGCATGGAGATTTCGTCGATAATAAGTACCTTAGCCCTGTCGATTTTTTTAGCCACATATTCTTTGCCTGCGATCGCATCATATTCATACTCGTTTAAATATTTTTTTATACCGATGCCCGACCATGAGTGTATGGTGTAACCACCAACATGAGTGGCTGCAATTCCAGTCGAAGCTGTGGTAGCCGGCTCTACATCATGTTCTCGCAAGTAGGTGACATACTCATTTATGGTGTGCGTTTTACCGCTTCCTGGTTCACCAGTAAGAAAAACATTGGCCCCTGTTTTTAAAATGTTTAGAGTCTCTTCTTGAGTCATAAAGATACGATAACAAAATAGATCTCACCCCGCACTCTTTCCTTATGAAGGAGAGGGAACAAAATCAGGATTTGGGAAGTTCGATGTAGAATGTAGAGCCTTTACCTTGGCCCTGGGAAGAAACAGAAATGGTGCCTCCTTGAGCCTCCATCATTTTCTTTGCTATATAAAGCCCGAGGCCAGTGCCGGTGACATTGGTTTTGTGAGCATCTTTGGTACGGACGAATTTATTAAACAATTTTCCGACCTCGGCAGGATCAATACCTATACCTCCATCTCGTACGCACACTCTGACTTTGTCATCCACCTCATCGATCGAAATTTCTATAAATGCATCTTTCTCATCCTTAGGTGTGTACTTTATGGAATTGTCGAGCAGGTTTCCGATAATCTGTTGTATTTTATTTTTATCACCATAGGCTATACAAGTACTACCAGGTTTTATTTTATCTATAAGTTTGATACCAGCCTTCTCGATATTTGGGAGAATATTTTTTGCTGTTTCTTTTACTAGCGCGCACATATCAAACTTTTCTTTGTTGTATATCATCCTACCCTGCTCAATGCGTGATATATCGAGAAACTCTCCGACAATAGTAATGAGATTTTCAGTTGACTTCATGATTACATCCACCGGCTCCTTCACACGCGGAGAAAGCGCACCATAATCGCCCTCCAGCATAAGTGAAGCATAACCTTTAATAGCAGTAAGTGGACTCCTGATTTGATGTGTAGCCAGCGACAAAAACTCCGACTTCAGTTGATCCAACTCCTTCAACTTTTCATTCGCCACTTCAATTTGAGTATTGAGTTCTTCTAGAGAACCTGCGTACTTCTTCCAAGAGTAGATGATAATAATCTCGAGAATAAAGATGACAGCGGTAAGAAATACGATAAAAATAAGAAAGGGTTGAAGTGTCTGACGTGTAATCGTAAAAAAGTCATCGGCTTTAATATCTGTAGCCAGTACGGCCACAGTATTACCAGAATCATCTTTAATCGGAGCATAGCCTGTAAGTACAGTTCCGTAAGCATCAGTGTAGAGTTCTCGGCTTGTCAGTGGACTATCGTAAGCTTCGAAAGCTTCGGAAATATCAACTGCTTCGGGATAATCTTGTCCAGGCCACTGAAGCTTGTCTGGACCATCTGGCTCTATAAGTCCATCCCGATTTACATCAACAAAGCGTGTGGAGTCGGCACTATCATTGGCGTAAGGGTCAATAGAATCAGCATCAGCTACGAATTGCATTGCATTTGGATCATTAGCTTTCTTTCTAAAAATATACATGAAAACAATATCCTCATTGCTGTATTTTACTTTATTGAGTCTAGTAGTTACACGAGCCCATTCAGGTTTTTGCCAATCCGTTTCTGTTTGAAGAGCCGCTAAGTCATTCGAATCAATATTTGCCGCTGCTGTTATAGATATGGTTAAAATGCGTTGTCTTAAATTATTAGTGAGCAACTCGACTGTTTGTGTATAAAGTACTCTGGAAGCAAAAATCACTATAACAATAGATACGGACAGAACTATAAAACCGCTTAGGACTGGATTTTTTATCTTTCTATGAGAAATCACAATATTTATTGTCTTATATATTGAGAAACTTGTCTATATCATCCTTTCCTAGTTCTTTTAAAAATGGGGCAAGACGTGGACCAAAATTTGTACCAAATAATAATTGGTAGATGTTTTGGAAAAAATATTGTTGCCGGAGTATATTTTGAGCTTTCGTCAAATCAATTAATTTGGGTATTTCATACAAAGTAGTTTCAAATTCTTCTGCGCCAATATCCTGTTTTTTGTTCAACAATTTCTTCAATTTATGGAGTAGTTCGATTTCATCAGACTCAAGGGTAGCTATACGTTCATCATTGCGTTCTTTTAGAAGATAGTGTAAATTCTCTGCTTTAATCTTTACAAATCTTGCATTCTTTGTTATTACTGAATTCACATCTGCATATACTACGTCACCGTACTTATGTAACCCGTCTATATTTTCTGGCTTAGTAGCTTTAACTCTTAATAATTTTTCTACATCTTTGTGCTGTGTACTAGTAAATTCATCTACATCCATTTTATATTTCAGTAAAGTCTTACTTTTTAAAATTGGTTTAGCAACATAATTATAAATGTCACGTTGAGGAAGTGTCGGCATAGCGACCACCTTACCATCGATACTTAAACTTGAGGCACCGTGGCCATACCCACCGTAAGGTTGAGTACCTCTTTCTACGCCTGGTGCATGTAGATGAGTATTATGAATAAATGTTGCTTGACTATGAAGTGTTTTGTTTTTTATTGGTTTGCCCACAATACTTAAAGCATAGTCACTTGTTCCATATAGAGTTAGATACATTGCATTTTGTGCATAATGTGGATTTTCAAAATATAATTTTAATTCTTGATCATCTGTATATTCTTGAACAAATACTAGTGGTGCAAATATCTCTTTAAAATTTCCTCCTTCGATTAATGGTTTAGATATAATCGTTGGTTCCACGATAGAGTTTTGTGTCCGAATAATTCCGGCTGTTGATGGATCGAGCCACAAACGATGTTCAACCAAAAAATCTTGAATTCTCACAAGGTCTTTGGGATCGCTAATCGGACCTACACGACAAGATTTATCTCTATAATCACCGATTTTGATCTCCCGAATATGGATCCGTAGTAATTCGATAAAATCTCGAAAAATATCCTTGTGTACTAAAATAGCATTCGGTGCAGCACAATCTTGTCCTTGGTTATAAAATTGAAGTGTGATCACTGCTTTTACCGCAGAAGATAGATCTGCATCCTTACTTACGATCACCGGATTATGTCCTGAGCCATTCGATATGAATAAGGTTCTTTTATCAAATACGTTGCGCAACTGATCTGCATGAGCGGGTATTCCTGTAAATATTACTACGTCAGTGACAGGGTGACTTTCTTTACTTTTTGGGTTTATTTTTAATGCTGATCTTTCTTTTAAAAATTCTAATCTTTCTTTTGGAGAAATAATAATATTTGGAAACAAGGTTTTAATGTTAAAGAGCTCCAGCATTTGAGAAAAGAAGTGGCGCATACTATGAGGGATACGAAAATATACAGCACTTGCCATTAGTGACGGGATCACAACAAAACAACTGAATGCATAGAGGGGTTGATTCCTAGGTAAAAAGGATGTTACTTCGCCTATACGTAAAAAAAAGAATTTCTTGTTTTCTTCTATGTTTCTGAGTAAATCTAGAGTTCGGTTGATTTCATCATGAACAACCTCATAGCTTTCATACGCAAGCAAAATATCAATGAGTTTATCACGCCGATCCTCGATAAGATCAGCAAACTCTTGAGCCCGTTTATTGATTTCAGAAAAATCGAGAGGAGTGTATGGTCCTTTTGTTGCGCTTAATACTGCAAAAAGTTTCGTAAACCAAGATTTCTGTTTCAACATTTAAAATTATTTATGAAATTGCATCAAAATGATTCCTAGGATAGCGAAAGACATACCAAAATACTGGTATAAAGATACTTGACCCCACTCCTGAAAAATAAATAGGCCCACAAGCACTGTGATTATTGTGAGTAAAGAGTCAATCGTACCTGAGGTAATTGCTAGACCAAACTTTGTGGTGACAAGCCCAAAGGTAATGAATACAAGTGGCGAAACCGCAACAACAGCAAGAAGCCAAAAAGAAAATTTATTATCTTTGGCGGCCCAAACAGTACTTAGATAATTTGCCAACACAGCAAGAAGCACAGAACCTAAGATATAGAACCAGACGTTTACTTTATCCATTGCAATATTATTTTACTACTTTAACAAATATAATACACCCCTCTCTTCCAACTTAATTTCTAGTATCCACACTATATCCACAGGTTGTAGTATACGTAAAGTTATGGTATAGTGGGCATAGAGGTTTTATGTACAAATCTGCGACACTTTTCGTTTTCGTGATCATTTTTTTCTGTGCGACTCACGTGAGCGCGCAGACGGAAATTCAACTCCAGAGGGTACAGGGGACAGTGCTTCCTCTCGATTCCCTCGTAACTGTGCTGGGCACGACTCCTGAGGGAATCGTGTTCACGATTAACGAGGGAGAGACCCTTTACTCGAAGGTGGCAATCTTCGATGAGATCGTGGGCGTAAAAACCATCTGCGATTTCAGGGCACTGGATTCACCAGTGCCGCGGAGTGACTTCCTCCGAGAACCGCAAATGTACGACGACGGGTTTTACTTCCTCTCATCAACCGAGGGGTCGGCGAACCCCACCTCCGCATGGAAATGCGGCTGGGATGGCAAGATCGAGATGTTGGTGAGCAAGGGCTCAAACATTCCGATCCGGCTCATTAACGGTAGCGAGATGTCGGCCATCCCGACTCTCCTTTACGCACCTATTTCGGTTTCAAATCAGAAATCAAGCTCGACGGAGGTATACGCAGTGATGGCACTGAGTCGCAACGGCGAACCAGTTGCCCAAGGCTTGTTCCACCGGCAAACCGGGACGGCAAGTCCTCGGTGGATCCAGGTGTACGATCTCTCAGCAGAGAACTTGACTGAGATTTCAGCTGGCATCGGGTCGTGGACCGACGGCAACACCCTCATTGTCGCTGTAAATCCAGCGAGCGAGAGGATCGTAGTAAGAATCAAGGGGATAGAGAGAACGGTCATCCTAAGTCGAACTTTGCCCAGTGGGAATTTCAACAATCCCATCTGGATAAAGTCGAACATGTTGGGAGGTGTGGATATTTTCCACACAATCAGCAACCAGGTTCGCACCATGTATTGTACGGTGTCGAGTTGCTTCGATCCCGTTCCGTCAAACATGACGAACGGCAAGATCGTCGGGCCGACAAGGTACGGCGAACCCTGCTTCCCGACTAGCGTCAGGGAAGCGACAGGGGGAAATAGTATCCCTGCTCCACTTTTTCTCATTTGCGAGAATGAGAAAGTGTACACTTTGCTCCCCGGGGGTAAGTACCCGGACGGAGTGACGGCCAACATCAGTGAGTTGGCCAACAGGTACACTGTAAATATCGCCGGTACCGAAACCTTTGTTTTTCGTTACGGAGACGGAACGATTTGGAAGGCTCAAATACCGGCGTATGAGCCTCCCATGCCTCCCCCACCACCTCCGCCACCAGCTGGGATGGTGATTAGAATAGACTCCGACGATCAAAAATCGGTCCATCTGGACCGCCGCAAAAGGTAGCCGACTCGCAATAATGGTTACCCCCGCACCTTAGATCCGCGCCTGCCCTCACCGGCTAGCGCGGATCATTTTTTTACTTTAGAAAGCTTCAGAATTTTATTTAAAAAAGTAATCTGAGATTTTTGTAAGATATAAAAAGTTACGACTCGTGAGTTTGCGGCCCACGAGTCGTGTTAGGAGTTTTGTGTAAGCGTCGCCCTAGTGGACGACCGCATCATCAGCGAGAGAAATACCTCGAGAAACAGGTACTGGTAAGTGCATACCTCTATTGACCCCGTAGATCGCTACTTCTGTCCGGCTCGAGAATCCGAGCTTTCCAAAAATAGAGTGGATGTGGTTCTTGACCGTTTGTTCAGAGATAAACAACAGCCCCATTATCTCTTTGTTCTTCAGACCTTGGGCTATCAGCCCCACTACTTGACGCTCACGAGCTGAAAGCGGCACACGGCCGCCAGAATCACTCGGAGGTTTGAGGAAAGCAGAAACGATCTTAGAAGTGGCCATCGGATCAAGCCAAATATTTCCCGAACAAACTTTCCGAAGAAGATTCCGGATCTCATTCGGATCGATCTGCTTCATGACTATGCCGAAACAGCCGAACTTAAGTGCCTCGGCAAAAATATGCTGATCTTCACAAACGGTAAGAAGGACCACCTTGATCCTTGGGTTGTCCCGCAAAAGAGTTTGCAGATCAATAAACTCAAGGTTGGCCATCAGAGGCTCGAGTAACAGGACATCGAGGTCAAACTCTCCTAGACGCCCGAGAAGATCTTGGCCGTCGGAAAATTCTGCGACAACCTCAAATTCTGCTGAAGCGAGAATCTCCCTCATCGCCAAACGAAAGATAGGCTGATCATCAGCCAAAGCTACCTTGATCATACTTGTCTCCTTGTATAGAAAGTGTGGTCATCCTGATGTAGTGAAAGAACGACCCGAATACAGTCTACCACATTATAATAAATATGTAAATGCGTAGAAGATGACCATCTACACTTTATAGAATTCTAACTACGCCATTATCTGCATCGACCTCAATAAACATGCCAGTCTTAAGAACTTCTGTAGCAATTTTTGTACCAATTATACATGGCTTTTTTAGTTCTCTGGCGACAATCGCAGCATGAGAAGTAATTCCTCCTTCGTTAGTCACAAAAGCAATCGCTTTCTTCATTATTGGAAAGAAATCTACTGTCGTCATTGGGGCCACTATAATTTCACCCTCTTGCATTAAAGCTTTGTCTTTCTCTAATAAAATCAACCTAACCTTTCCTCTTACAATACCTTTATAGGCCGAATTTCCTTTAATGATTCGCATAGTTTTTGAGCGGCCTTCTTCAAATTCAACTTTCCTCTTATTCTTTTTTGAAAAAGATATGATCTTATTTTTTAAGTTCAAAAATCCATCCTCATACACCCAACTCCACCCTTTTTGAATTACCACATCTTTTTCAGGATAAATCTGATAATACAAGTCCAATGCATTAAAAAGTTTGCTGTTATTTCTCCATTTCTCAATGATTTTCTGTTCTTCTAGAGAAGATTCTGCGTATCGTGTTTCAAAGATTACTTTGATGATAAAGAAGTAAGCCATCATGGCTGAGAATTCTTCTGTAAAATCTTTAAACGAATCACTTCTTATTTCTTTTGTTAGTTTATCTCCCAGATCATTCATCTTCTTAATGTACACCTCAGCGTCTTTTATGCTTTTGTTTTCTAAAATCTCAACTATTTTAATATGACTTTTTTTATCTACATAAGATTCTCCTAAAGAATTCTGGACCACAGTTTTGTATCCTATACCCAATTCTTTTTCCCAAATTTTAGTTCTACCTAAAATTTTTAACTGGGCCTCATGCCTACTAGCAAGCCTACTCCACCTTGAAACCATTTCTACGCCATTAAATAGATCTTTTTTAAGAGTGGTGATCGGGCGACTCTGTAATATACTGAATTTTCCATTTTCATAAGCCCATTCTATGTCACACGGAAAACCAAAGTGCTTTTCAATTTTTAAAACAAGTTCTGAAAGCTCAAGTATACGATCGTCAGTCAAACACTGTTTGTTTTCTTGAATATTTTTATTAATTATTTTTCGAGGTTCTTTTTCTACAACATAACTATCAGGCGTAATAGAGCCCGAAACCACGACTTCACCGAGGCCTAAACCTGCTTCGATAATAAGCTGGTTGCGATCTTCAGTAACAGGATGTACAGAGAAGGCTACGCCAGAAACTTCAGATTGGACCATTTTTTGGATAATGACCGCAACAGAGATTTTGCTACCACGCATACCCTTTTCAAATCGATAGAAAATAGCTCTCGGTGTAAAAAGTGAGGCCCAACATTTTCTTACATTATTAAGTAAATTCTCTTTATCAGTATTGAGAAAACTTTCTAATTGCCCGGCCCAAGCATTTTCGGAACCATCTTCTGCTGTAGCAGACGATCGAACAGCTAAAAATTTTGAGCCTAAAATATTAAATCCTGTAATAACTTCTTTTGATATTTCTTCTGGTATTTCTGTATTTTCAATCAGATCTCTTATTTTTTCAGAAGCAAATTCTACAGTATGGATGACTTCATGATCAACCGTAGCCAGAATAGCTTCGATTTCTTGAACCAAATCTGTTTCTTGAAGAAAATAGTCAAAAGCACTCGACAGAAGAACAAACCCATCTGGAATGGGAATACCTGCTTGAATCATTTCTCCTAAAGATGCCCCCTTACCGCCCGCTATGTCGGTATCTTTTTTATTTAAGATATCAAATTTAGCTGTAAATGCCATTTTATACCCCTTCTTCTTTTAATTTGAGGGCGGCGGCGTGGGCGGATTTAGAGAGTTTTTTAGGAATTTTGATTGTAAGATGTGCAAGGATATCACCACGAGATTTGTTGTAAGGCACACCCTTACCTTTTATGCGCAAAATATCCCCAGTCGAGGCGCCTTGAGGGATTTCAAGCTGTGAAATACCGTCCAAAGTTTCTACATTATACGTACCCCCCAAAAGAGCGTCAGAAAGTTTGATATCAAAATTCATCACTAAATCAGCACCCTGTTTTATAAATGTTTTATGCTTACGCACATGAATCTTCACATACAAATCGCCAGCAGTACCGTGTGGCAAAGCCTCACCCATACCAGCAAGACGAATCATTTCACCATTGTCGATGCCCTGCGGAATTTTTATTTTAATGTCCTCTTCTTTTTTCAAAACCCCAACCCCATTACAAACAAAACATTTTTCTTTTGGAACTTTGCCAGTACCACCGCATTCATCGCATACACGGTTCATCTCAAAGGAACCAAAGATAGAGCGCTTCACTTCGTGAATTTTGCCTTTGCCGTTGCAAGTTTTGCAGTCGATTTTTTCAGACGAGCCAGGTTTAGAACCACTTCCTTTACAAGTGGTGCACTCCGAAACTTTACTTAACACGACAGTGCGTTCACCACCAAAAATAGATTCTTCAAACGAAAGTTCAATGTCGATAGAAATGTCTCTCCCTCGCTGCGCTCGGGACCTACGGCCTCCACCACCAAAAAATTCTCCAAATATATCACCCAAGTCAAATCCTTCACCAGAAAAACTAAAGCCGCCACCATTACTTGGGTCAAATCCTGTCTGACGCACAAAATCCTCCCAATTGCCACTGAAGCCTCCAGTATTACCTCCTCCAGCCTGCGCAAAAGCATCACCATAAGTATCATATTGTGACCTTTTTTTATCGTCGGAAAGCACCGAATAGGCTTCGTTTACCTCCTTAAATTTATCGGCACTACCACCACTTTTATCAGGATGGTATTGATGAGCTAGCTTCCTAAAAGCCTTTTTTATTTCATCTTTGGAGGCTTTCTTTTGGACACCTAAGATGTCGTAGTAGTTCTTAGCCATACACTCTTCATTATATCAGAAAATTATGATTTTGTCTCACCCGGATTTTCCTTCGGGTCGCCAGCTTGTCCTGAAGAAGTCTCTGATGGAGGAGGATTTTTGGAAAGATGTTCACCTATTTTCTGCATCTCAGACGAAAGTTCTTCCGTAGCTTTCTTTATATCTTCTACACTTTCCCTATTCTTTGCTTCCTTCAATTTTTCTATATTTCCATTTATACCTGTTTTTATTTCATCGCTTATTTTTCCTTCTGAGTCTTTTAGAGCTTTTTCGGCAGTATATATGAGTTGCTCAGCCAAATTACGAGCTTCAGCAACTTCCTTTTTCTTTGCGTCATCGGAAGCATGAGCCTCAGCATCTTTTTTCATTTTTTCTATTTCATCTTGGGAAAGGCCAGAGCTACCTTCAATCTTGATTGATTGCTCTTTACCTGAGGTTTTGTCTTTAGCTTTCACATCCAAAATACCGTTGGCGTCGATGTCAAATGTGACTTCCACCTGAGGAACACCGCGCGGTGAAGGAGGAATACCATCAAGAATAAACCTACCTAAAGTCCTGTTGTCAGCAGAGAGAGGTCTTTCACCTTGCACCACATGTATCTCGACACTGGTTTGATTATCAGCCGCAGTGGAAAATACTTGGGAACGTGAAGCTGGAATAGTAGTATTGCGTTCGATTAGTTTAGTAGCTACTCCTCCCATGGTTTCTATGCCAAGAGAAAGAGGAATAACATCAAGAAGAAGAATGTCTTTCACATCACCACCGATAATACCTCCTTGGATAGCAGCGCCAAGAGCCACAACTTCATCAGGATTAATAGTCTTATTAGGATCCTTGCCAAAAAACTTTTTTACCTCCTCTGTAAGTTTAGGCATTCTCGTCTGTCCACCGACGAGCACCACCTCATCTATTTCCCCCACTTTGAAAGGTGAGGATTCTAAAGCACGCTTGGTAATTTCCATCGCCCTCTGTATAAATTCATCGGCAAGTTCCTCGAGTTTAGCTCGATTCATTTTGATAAGTAGGTGACGAGGACCAGAAGAATCGGAAGTGATAAAGGGAATATTTATTTCAGTATCTGTAGCTGTAGAAAGTTCAATTTTGGCTTTTTCAGCCGATTCATCCAAGCGCTGAAGAGCCAGAGCATCGCCACGCACATCGATACCGCTCTCCTTTTTAAACTCATCGGCAATCCAATTTAGTATCTTTTGGTCGATATCTTTACCTCCTAAGTGTGAATCGCCATCAGTCGCTTTTACTTCCACCACATCGTCACCTACTTCCAAGATAGAAATGTCAAAAGTACCACCTCCAAAATCAAACACAGCTATTTTTTCATCTTTCTTTTTATTAAATCCATACGCAAGAGCGGCAGCAGTCGGCTCGTTGATAATTCTTTTGACATCGAGGCCTGCTATCTGTCCCGCATCTTTGGTAGCCTTACGCTGTGCGTCATTGAAATATGCAGGCACAGTGATGATAGCTTCAGTTATTTTCTCTCCCAATTTCGCCTCCACATCGGCTTTTATTTTAGAAAGGATCATAGCTGAAATTTCTTCCGGACGAAGATTTTGTTCGTTCATTTTTACTAGTACTCCACCAGAATCTGATTTGGAAACTTCGAATGGTACCGAACCTTTATCTTTTTGCACTGCCGGCTCGTCAAAATTGTGACCAATGAATCGTTTGATGCCAAAGACAGTATTTCTTGGATTGGTTACTGCCTGCCTTTTAGCTAAAAGGCCGACCAATCGTTCGCCTGTTTTGGAAACAGCGACAATAGAAGGAGTCGTGCGAGCTCCTTCAGAGTTTTCAATTATTTTAGGTACTCCAGCTTCCATCACCGCCACGGCGCTATTTGTAGTACCTAAATCAATTCCAATTATTTTTGACATAGTATTTGAATTAAAAGATTAAAAGAAGTAATAATGGAAAAATTGATAATCAATTCGATTAGAATTATAAAGCTTTCACTGATTTATGAGTAGTTGACATATTAGAAGTAGGGTGTTATTTTAAATTTGGAGGCCCCATCATGTTTTGGATTCTGGTATTACCTGTTTTACTAGTGCTGATTTTGTTCATTCGCTGGTGGTCTCAAACCAGCGACCAAATGGCCAAGGACTTGGACGAAACCCACGACTAGGCTAGGCCAAAACTCTCCAACACCGCCGAGGACGCCATGTCGTTCTCGGCGTTTCTCGTTTATATGTTTTAGTTACTTTTATATTCCCCTACTTTCACTTTAGCAGTGCGGACGATACGACTATTGAATAGGTAGCCAGGTTGAGTCACCTCGAGAATTTTATGATCATCTTCTTCTTTTTCAACAGGAAGCATGACGATAGCTTCGTCACGAGAAGGATCGAATTTTTCGCCTAGAGGATAAATTCTTTTTATTCCTTGGGCTTCAAGCGCCGAAAGAAGTTGAGTATAAATATACTCGATGCCTTTGGTCCACTCTTTTGGCAAGCTACCCCATACTTCCTTATTAGCCATCGCCATATCGAAACTATCGAGAGACGGTAGAATCTCCATAATTAAATTTTCATTGGCAAACTTAGCAAATTCCTTTTTCTCTTCTTCCAAGCGTTTCCTTGCATTTACGCTATCAGCTCGTTCTTTCTGCCAGCCAGTCAAATATTCCTGAGCTTTTTCTTCGCTTTCTTTCAATTTAGCTCGAAGTTTTTTTACTAAATCAGTAGGGCCTTCGGCTTCTCCGTCTTCAGTTGTTTCTATTATTTCCTCATCCATAAATATAGAAGGGATTATCTCTTACTCCACTGCGGAGCTTTGCGGGCTTTCTTTAAACCAAATTTGCGTCGCTCTTTGGCACGAGGATCACGCTTTAGAAAACCGACTGACTTTAGATTTTTACGTAAATTTTCATCATACAAAGTCAGAGCTTTGGCCAATCCCTGTCTTAGAGCTTCAGCCTGAGAATGAATACCACCACTTTTTATATGAACTACCACTTTAAAATTACCTGCTTTCGCCGCAGTAATAGAATCGTGGACGACATGACGCAATTCAACAGTAGGAAAATAGTTGTCAAGATCGCGCTCATTGATTTCAAAAACTGTTTTGGAAGCTGGAGTGATACGCACACGAGCAACGGAAGTCTTGCGCCTACCTATACCCTCGACATATTTATCTGTAGTTTTCGCGATCACCATAATTTTAATTTTCAATAACTAAATTTTTTATAATACGGGGACGGAGTTTATTTATAGGAAGCATACCATATACAGCTTTCCTGAAGACTTCCTTCATTCCCTTATCAGCGACCAATTTCTTCATAGTCGTTTCCTTCAGACCACCTGGATAACCTGAGTAATTTTTATATTCCTTAGTAATCATTTTTTTATTAGTGACATCAGCTCGAGAAACATTGGTAATCTTTACCTTAAGATCAGGGTATTTATTCCGAGCAAAATCAGTAGCAGTTTTACCCATTAGGATCTTAGCAGCCTGTGAAGCCACTCTACCTATTTTTTTTCCTTGTGCATCAATGATGTATTCCATGATTTTTATACAAATTCTATAACCGCCATGGGACTACCGTCAGATTTTCTGTTGCCCAATTTTACAATCCTGGTAAAACCACCTCTTCGATCTTCATATTTTTTCGAAATTTTACTTACAAGGATTTTGGTAGCCGCGCTTCCGATGACGGTAGCCAGGCTACGGTGGGCGGCCACTGTAGCTTTTTTACCACTTGTCACCAATTTCTCGACAAAAGGTCTGAGCTCCTTAGCCTTCGGTTCTGTAGTTTTTATTTTTTCATGCAAAACTAAAGAGCGCGCAAGGGAATTGAGTAGAGCTTTTCTCTGCTTCCTAACCCTACCAAATTTTCTGTTTGCATTACCGTGTCTCATGCTTTATTTCAATGTAATACCGTGCTCACCTAATACTCTTTTTATTTCAGCTACGCCCTTTGCCCCAAGGCCTTCGATTTCAAGAATGTCTTTTTCCTTCTTACGAGCAAGCCCCCCCACTGTCCTTATATTAGCACCAGTAAGAGCATTCAAAGTCCTCGAGGAAAGATCGACTGATTCTATACGAGTTTTTAGGAATTCAGAATCCATCTCTTCAGCTGGTTTATTAACAGAATTTTCGGTATTGCTATTTTCGTTTTCCAAATCTAGCCCGACAAAATCCTTTTCTTCAAAACCTACAATAGCTTTGAGCTGGTTGATCATTATCTCGATGGAACGAGAAAGAGCTTCATGAGGAGTAAAAGTACCATCCGTCTCGATAGTTATGCGTAGTCTGTTAAAATCAGTCCTGTCCCCAACACGCATATTTTCTACTTCATAACTAGCTCTTTTGATGGGAGTAAAATTGGCGTCCAGTGCGATAGTGCCGATATCGACTCGCGATTTAGAAATAGCATCACGAGTGACGAAGCCAAGCCCCTGCTCTACTGTAAAATCAATATTTAACTCCGTGTTCTTATCGGTGACAGTAGCGATAACAAGATCTGGATTTAATATTTCTACCTGGCCCGGAGCATCTATCATTTTGCCAGTAACCTCATTTATCCCTTTCACTTTTAAGCTCAAAATTTGAGGTTCGTTCGAGTTTATACGCAGACGCAACTTCTTGATATTTAGCATTATAGTCACAGCATCCTCCTTTATGCCAGCAATGCTCTGAAATTCATGGTCAATACCGGCTATCTTGATAGAAGTTACCGCTGCTCCTGGAAGAGATGAAAGAACTATACGACGGAGGCTATTGCCCAAAGTGAAGCCATAGCCTGGGTGAAGACCGTCTATTTCATATATACCTTTAAAACCCTCTTCGAGGACAATGCGAGGCTTCGATGGCAGTACTATAGTATTGTCTGTCATGGGATGGTTAAAAATTAAAAAATTATAAATGGAAAAACAATTGTACTACTATCTTTGATAAAATTCAATGACCTGTCCCAAATCGAACATCAGGGCATTTTCTGGTGCCACAGGTTTACCTTTTACAGTGGCGGTCTTCTTTTTATCATCATAAGAAAGCCATGGTAGTAATTCCCTCTCTATACCCTTTTCTAATATAGAGGCGAACAGAGGACTGGTCTTACTTCCCTCTCTTAGGCCAATCTCGTCGTCCACATTCACTCGACAAGAAGGCACTCTAGACTTCCTGGCATTTACAGTAATGTGTCCATGAGAAACCATTTGTCTCGCGGCACCATGGGTAGGCGCAAAGCCAAGACGCCAAACAACATTATCTAAGCGTGATTCTAAAAGTGAGAGGAGTTCTGAGGCGGGGATAACTCCTTTTTTCGAAAGAGCTTCTTTCACATAATTTTTAAATTGTTTTTCGCTCACTCCATAAAAAAATCTAGCCTTCTGCTTTTCGGTAAGCTGTAAGCCAAAGTCAGTTTTAGGACGACCTCCACGACGTGACTTTTTTTCTTCAGAGAGAGCAAACTTTTGAGTTTGAGTTTTCTCAAATATTGGAGCACCAAGTCGACGAGCTATTTTATATTTTGGACCTATTCGCATAAAATTTTAATTTAAAATTTACAATTTTTATTTAAACTCGACGAGGCTTTTTAGGCTTTGGGCCATTGAAAGGTACAGGGGTAGAATCTTTTATAGATATAATATTTATACCCTTTGAAATAAAACCACGGATACCTGACTCTCGTCCTGAACCAACCCCTTTCACTACTACAGCTACCTCTTTCATACCGAGAGTTTGAGCTTTGGCGGCCAAAATTTCCCCGACCTTTGCAGCAGCAAAAGGAGTGCCTTTTTTAGCACCTTTAAAACCCAAAGCACCTGAGGAGGAGAATCCTAAAACATTACCTTTCTTGTCGGCTAGGACTAGTTTGGTGTTATTATATGTTGATTCTACGTTCAAAATACCGCTATCAAAATGCTTCTTGACTGAAGTGATTACCTTTTCCCCTTCTGGAGACCCATCTTTATTTTCCTCTTCTTTTTTTACAATTCTTTTCTTACCCATGTTTAATTATTTTTTATCAACTGCACGACGACCGGTACCCATAGTCTTACGAACATTGCCCCTGCGAGTACGAGAATTTGTCTTAGTCCTTTGACCTCTTACCGGCAACGTTCTTAAGTGCCGAAGGCCTCGATAAGCTTTTATATCCTTGAGACGCTTTACATTATTTGCCACTTCTCTCTTTAAATCGCCTTCCACAGTAAGGCCTTCGATTATTTTCCTCAAGTGATTTTCTTTTTCAGAATTTACATCTTTCGGTTTGGCGGCATGTTCGACTTTGGCTTCAGTCAAGATTTCTTGAGCACGAGAACGACCTATACCATAGATAGCGGTAAGACCTATCTCTAATCTTTTATTCTCAGGTATTGTGATTCCCAGTATTCTCATATTTATCCTTGACGTTGTTTATGACGAGGGTTCGACTTACAGATGACATAAACCAAGCCCTTTCTTCGGACGACTTGGCATTTGGCGCACATCTTTTTTACTGAAGCCTTTACCTTCATTCTTTAAAATTTATTTAATCCAAATTACAATCTTTTAATGATCCTTGCTCTGCCCCCATACGGATCGAGAGCGAGTTCAACCTTATCACCTACCATTACCCTAATTTTATGCAAACGCATCTTGCCGGACAGATAGGCAAGCACCTCCTCTTTATCTTGACCCAGATCTATCTTAAAAAGCGTGTTTGGAAGAGCTTCTACCACTATTCCAAGAGAAATTTCAGGACTTTGGGACATAAATATAAATCAAGATCTAGGAGTTTTATATGATAACAAAGAGGGTTAATTTAGTCAACATTTAGATGTATCTTGGCCAAATCCTTAGGAAAAGCCCCTTTCCATATAGGGCGAACAGAAGCAGAAGCTTTATAGACCGCAGGAAAACCGGCCATGACAGTGTTTAATTCATCCTTGTCTTTGCCTGCTAAATTTTCAGCAATGGTAACACCAGGGATAACGGCATATACAGTAGCCTGGCCCTCTATATTAAGAGGCAATGTGTCCGTGCTAGAAACTAACGATGGGGTAAAACCAGAATAATAAGAAGCTTTTAGGTTTTTATAATCTCTGATTTCTAGATCAAGGCCTTCCCAAGAAGAAAGATAAGAAGAACCTATAGCGGAGGATATGGATTGTTTATTTAGAATAATCACCTGGGCAGTTACCTCCCTCCTCAAGATGGCAGTATCTCCCGTAGAGTCACTTTGTGGTAAATCTTTAAATACGTAGACAATAATACCGTCGAGGAGAACAAACTCTTCTGGGATCTGCGACTCTATCTCTTTCTGAAGATCTACCTTTAGTGAAGCATCGAGTTTTTCCAAAGCAGTGACCTTATCAGTTAGAGCTACTTTTTTCATTCTACCAATAAAACCTCCTTGTATTTCTCCTATAGAATCCGCATAAAAACCTTTGAAACGAGCTGGGTCATTTTTGAAACCAGGAACCGTAAAACTAGTCTCTGCTACATTATATTTCTCACCAGATTCATCGGCCACCAAGGAAGTAACAACAGAACCAGGACCAGATGATGTTTTACCAGGAACCACGATAGACTCGGGAATTCTAAACACCAATCCATCCTTGGTTTCGAATCGAGTCCTCGCGATAAGACGCTGGGATTCAGAACTAAAATTATTGTATACAGTGATCTTACCTTCTGCTTTTTTCTCCACCATTTCCTCTCCATTTGCAGACACTTCTGTCTCACCTTCACGCTTCAGGGATATTATTTCGTAATGGAGAGCTGGCGTATTAGTAGAGTTCGAGACCAGAAGAGAAGCTTTGTAAGCTTTGAGTGCCAGATTAATTGAGACTGATTCAGACTTTGGAGTAATCGATATATTAGCGGAAGTAAAAATGGTCATCATTCCGAAAATAAAACCGACAATAACGAAGAAAGCTAGCGTGATGGCAATTTTACCCTTCTTTGCTTTTCTGGCTTTACTAGGGAATGCTGGTGGCACAAAAAAAGAAGATGGTGATGACACATTCACTCCTGATTCTTCTGGAGTATGCATTTCGACAGCTGCTGGTTCGAGCTCTTTTTCTTTATTTAAAAATACAGCTCTACCTCGCCTTCTAGCTCCACCACCCATGACGGGGACATCGCGTATACTTCGTCTTTCTGGAGGCACCACATCTTGAAAAAAATTTTTGGGCATAGTATTAGAACTTAACTTGATACATATTATAGCGTACCTACGGCTGAATTGAACACAATCTTTTCCACATCGATATTTTTCAGCAAAGCAACTTCATGATTTTCTCCAAAAATGGCATCGTAAAAGATATCCGCCATTTTTTGATTATGACAAACTAACTTTTTTTCTCCTTGAGTATACAGCTCCGTGCAAGCCTTTATGACCAAAGTCTTCCACTCACCTACAACTTTATCAAAAGCAGATTTTACAAGTGCTGAAACTTCAGGAGTAAGTGCCTGCTCATGAACTAGTCGTATATAGGAGAGAGCAATATCACGAGTAGTATTCGATTCTTCCATAACCTTTTCTATTATATCTTCTTCACCTATATCAACAAACTTAGATTTGTATACAAGAGACGAGCCTGGAGTTATCGAGGTGATACACGTATTATCAGCTTCCACGTTAATATATAGTACGGGATTATTTTTTACAGTTTTGTTGATATATAAAGCAAGGGATTTGGGTAAAGTTATTATTTCTGGCTCTAGTTCAGTATGAAATTTTACATCTTTCTTCAATATATCAAGTATCCCCGCCGCGGCAGTATATATAGAAGCTCCGATCATAATATTTTTTGATTTTTTACCAGACGGCTCAGGTACAATATAGCCATTCAAGGTAATGGAGTTAACAACTGTCTCTATAATAGTTTTCTTGTATGTATAAGCCGCGACTGGATGTGCAGAGGGTAAACCTCCAGTATCAATATTTCTCAAAGCTTCCTCCATATTTTTTTGGGAAAGAATGGTTGCCACAGAAGAAGAACCAATTTGTATATTATTTTTTTCTTCCACAACAAACCAGGGGTAGAAAATAACGACTTGGGAACTTTTTATTTTTATTCTATCTGTATCACCTATTTTTTTGCGTGTGGCTTCTACGAGCTTTGCGAAAGCTTTGTTCAAAATGTCAGAAAATTCTTTTATTTTCTCTTGGGTCAAGCCGTCCTCGGCTACAATCCTGTGGGACATCGACACTTCACTTAAAGCCGAAAATTTGTCCCCTTCGATTGCAAGTAAATGTAAATCCAAAGACCTATCGCGTACTTCCACGACTACATGAAAACCATTTTTATTTTTTTTAGATCCTGACAAAAAAGCCACTCCTAAATTATAGCAGATATCACACTATTCAAGTATTGCTTTGATGCGGCGGATGCCTTGGGAAATGGCTTCTTCTTTGAAGATTTTGAAAACTCTATCCTTCCGGCTACTGCCGTCAGGACCTACAACACTAGCGAGCTCGCTAGTGTTTACGGCATGCGGTCCACCGCAAAATTCTTTGGAATAGGCAGACTCGAGCGAGTCGCCAATATAATAAACAGAAACTTCGTCCCCATATTTATCGCCAAAAAAGTGTAAGGCTCCCATTTTTTCCGCTTCTTCTTTTTTCATTACTATTTTATTTACAGGCAAACCGCTCTTTATCTTCCCATTCACAATATCCTCTACTTTTTTCTTTTCCTCGTCTGTCATTTTCGCTGAATGTGAGAAATCGAACCTCAACCTCTCCGTAGTAATATTGCTCCCTTTCTGCTCCACATGGCTTCCTAACACATCCCGTAAAGCCTGATGCAACAAATGTGTGGCAGTATGATACTTCACCTCCATCTCGCTATGCCCCGCTAATCCCCCCTTAAATTTCTGCTCCATTCCAGATTTAGAAATCTCTTGGTGCTTCTTAAACTCATTTTCAAACTCCTGAATATTTAATTGGGGAAATTTATCCCGTATAACATCTAGAGGTAATCCATAAGTATTAAACAAGCCAAATGCCGTCTCTGGATCAATGTTGTTTAGTTTATCGAGTTCCTTTTTTCCTAAATTAAGAGCAACTATAAATTGTGATCTTTCTTTATCAATAACCTCCCAAATGATATCTCTTTTTAATTCTGGAAACTTTACTATTGTTAAATCGAAAGCAAGTTTTATTTCTACCGCTTCAAATTGAGCTAAAATCCTCCTCAGAATGCGGCGCAATACAGATTCAGCTCCCTTATTACCTGGATACACACCATCGCTAATCATAAAACTCACAGCACGAGCATGATCTACAAGTATTCTTTTTTTTCTAACACCTAATCTCTCAGATAACAGATCGATTAATTTTTTAAATAGATCAGTATCAAAAACAGTAGGTACTTTTTGCACTACTTTAGCCAAGCGTTCGAGACCCATACCCGTGTCTATGCCTTTTATTTCAAGAGGTCGAAGATTTTTATTCTTATCTTGGTAGAATTCATTAAATACAATATTCCAAATCTCTATACCATCCACATAAATCTCCGTCGTTGGTCCACACGGTCCTTCTTCACCCGTAGGTCCCCAGAAGTTATCTGCTCTGCCAAACTTTTTCACTTCTATACTCTGATCTATACTTTTCCAAATCTCCTCGGACTCTACATCGGCGGGTACTCCCTCTTCGCCCTCAAAAACCGTGACATAATCGATTTTCAAGTTCATCTCCTTGGTTACGAAATCGTATGCGTATTGGATGGCTTCTTTTTTCCAATAGCCACCAAAACTGAAATTCCCTAGCATCTCAAAAAAGGTGAGGTGCCTCTCATCCCCTACTTCTTCAATATCTGAAGTCCTGACGCATTTTTGAATCGATGTGGTATTTTTCGAATTAAAATCTACCTCCGGATCTTTCTTGCCAATATAATACGGCTTAAATTGTTGCATGCCTGCTGTAGTGAAAAGGACTGAGGAATCTCCTTCCGGTACAAGTGAGCTAGAAGGAACAATTTTATGCCCCCTTTCCTCGAAGAATTTTAAAAACTTTTGACGTATTTCAGTAGAAGTCATTCTTAATATAATACATTTTTAAAACATAAAAAAAAGGCCGGGAAGCTTAGGACTTGCTTCCCGGCAATTTCGTTTGAAGAAAAGACTCCATCTCCTCGCTTCCATACAAGGAGAGGACCATCTCTAATGGTACCCTTAATTAAGGTGCAAGTCAAAGTTATCCACAACTAGAAGATGAATCTTTTCTTGCGATGGAAAGCAATTGCGAAGCGATGAGATTCAGAGTTGGCAAGGAGAATTTCTTTTTTGTATTTAGAAGCAAATTTCTGATCACCCAAAATATCTTTGGGTTTGTGTCTTTCATCTTTTACCACACTAACTATCTTCAAATCTTTACTTTTTTCCATTTTTGCTTCTTTTAATACTCTCTCTGTAATGTTCAGTTGGGCGAGCCCCCCATCAACAACAACCAGATCTGGACTTGGCCATTCAGGGTGATTGAATCTGCGAGTCAATACTTCGGAAAGAGCTTTGGTATCATCTGCCCCGAGCTGACCTTTTATTTTAAACATCCGATAATCGCTTTTCTTAATTTCCCCGTTTTCGACTACAGTCATTACTCCTACAATATTCGTGCCCGATGTATGAGAAATATCGTAAGCCTCTATCCTAAGATTACTTCCCTCTTTCTTTGATTTTATTAAAGCAATATCGTTTATATGCTGAAGAGCAAAAATTTGTTTTTTGACCTTATTGGCTTCTTCGAAATTTTTTTGTTTTGCCAAGACTCGCATCTCTTTTTCCAACATCTTAAGCAAAACTTTCTTCTTGCCTTGGAAAAACAGTTTGATATTTCTTATAGTTATTTTGTATTTTTTCTCGGAAATTCTGCCAGTACAAACACCCGGGCAAAGACCAATTTGGGAATTAAAGCAGGGTTTAGTATTGGGCACACAATTATCTCTAAATGGAAAAATTTTGCGAACAATTTTCAAAGCTACTCTTAATTCTGAGCTGTTTGGGAATGGGCCAAATATCCCACCCTGCACCCTCCCCTTGATTAAGGGGAGGGAATTCAATTCTCTTTCTCTATGTATTAAAACTCTTGGGAATTTCTCCCGCGTTATCACGACATAGTTCCAACTTCTTTGATCTTTACCTTTGGTGTTGTAAATAGGGTTATGTTTTTTTATCAGCTCTGCTTCTAGAATTAAGGCTTCTAAAACAGAGTCGGTCTCTTGGAATTTAATTCTTATTTTTTGCAACATCATTTTTTCGATGAGCGGCCCCCGCTTCAAAGCAATATCTCCTGCAAAATAGCTCCTTATTCTGTTTCGAAGTGAAGTAGCTTTGCCAATATACATAATCTCCCCCTTTTTATTGAGGAAAAAATAGACCCCTGGACTGCCTGGTAATGGTTTTGGCTTTATCACACGAGAATGCTATCATATTTTTATACAAAATTATGTCTAAAATAAGTCTGGAACCATACAAAGGAGTGCGAGATTTTTACCCAGAAGAGAGGGCGGTGCAAAACTATATTTTCAGAGTGTGGCAAAAAGTAGCTGAAAGTTATGGTTATGAAAGATACAACGCTTCGATACTCGAACCGCTTGACTTATACAAATCAAAAAGTAACGAAGAAATAGTAAACGAACAAATCTATTCCTTCAAAGACAGGGGCGATCGAGAGGTAGCTCTCAGGCCAGAAATGACTCCGACTGTAGCCCGCATGATCGCAAATAAAATAAATGAAATTCCATTCCCTGCTCGCTGGTACTCCATAGGTAGTTTCTATCGCTACGAAAAACCGCAAAGAGGTAGGCACCGAGAATTTTGGCAATTGAATGTCGACCTTTTTGGTAATAAAAGTATTTCCTCTGATATAGAAATAGTCTCTATGGCTCCAACTATTATGAAAGCTTTTGGGGCTAAAGAGGAGGATTATGTACTCTACGTAAACAGTAGAGAATTAATGGATGATTTATATGATTCACTAGAAATACCTGTGAAAGATAGACAAGCGATATCGAGAATAATAGATAAAAAAGATAAAATTTCTGAAGAAACATTTAGAGACAGCTTAAAAGAGTTGGCAAGCGAGAAAGCTACAGAACAATTAACTTCATTATTAAATTCGAAAAATGCTATATTTGAAAAATTAGGCGACAAGGAGTCAGCCAAGTATTTACTCGATCTTTTAGAAAAACTCACTAAAATCGGCATAAAGAATATCGAGTTCAATCCCAACTTAGTGCGTGGGTTCGATTATTACACGGGTATCATATTTGAAGTGTTTGATACTAATAAGGAAAATAATAGATCCGTATTTGGTGGTGGGAGATACGATGAACTTGTAGAAATGTTTAGTGGTAAAGAAGTCCCAGCTGTGGGCTTCGGTATGGGAGATGTGACAATACAAAATTTTCTAGAGACTCATAACCTACTACCAAAATTTGAATCAACTACAAAAATTTGGATTTGTTTAGCTCCTGATACGGCAGCAGAAGAAGCAGACAAAGTGGGAAATAAATTGAGGAAAATTGGCATAAACACAGCTATAGATATTTCAGGAAGGAAACTTGGAGATCAAATTGCGGGAGCAGAAAAAAGAAAAATCCCTTATGTATTAGTGGTAGGAAAAGACGAACTAGAAAAAGGACAGTTTAAACTGAAAAATATTGAAACTAGGGAGGAGAAGGAATGTAGCTTGGAAGAAATAGTTAAGATGATACAATAATGGCCGCATGCGCAAAGTAGTATTCGACATAGAAACAAGGAATTTTTTTCAAGAAGTCGGTTCAAACAATCCGGTTGATTTGTCTATATCAGTTGTCGGTATCTATGATTCTCATACCGATTCTTATTCCACCTATTTGGAAGAAGAGTTACCACGACTCTGGCCGATACTGGAGACGACCGATATTTTAATCGGTTTCAATTCAGATCATTTTGATATCCCTTTGTTGAATAAATATTACCCTGGGAATTTAGATAAAATAAAAAGCCTAGATATTTTGAAAGAAATTCACAAAGTTGCAGGAAGAAGAATGAAACTCGATCAGTTGGCTGAAGGAACACTGGGTGTAAATAAAAGTGGTAATGGACTGGAAGCTCTACAGTGGTGGAAAAAGGGTGAAATAGAAAAAGTAAAAAATTACTGTCTTCATGATGTACGAATCACTCGCGATTTATACGAATATGCTCGCAAAAACAATAAACTCATCTTCAAAGAAGGTCCAAATTTAAACGAAATTAAACTCGACACTTCCACCTGGGAATCAATCGTCGACCCCTCCATCATGAATCGCACCCTCCCCTTTTAAATACGAAGGCCCCAGGGGCTGGCGTCAGGATGGCGTTCACGACGAGCTAGGAAGAATTGAGAAAAACCGAATACGGCAAGGAGCACTCCAGCGATAAGGCGGAAATAGACCCAAGCATCTTCACCTAGTAGACGCCAGACTAATTCATTACTTATAGCTGTCAGTATAAAAGCTATTCCCCATCGTAAAGAAAGTATTCTCCAACACTTGTCACTGACATGGAACATAGTTTGGAAAAGAGGCTTCAATAAAGATTTATTAAAATACAAACCACCTAAAACAAAAAGGCCGAATAAGCCATTATACAATGTATACTCAGCTACTAGCCAAATAGGATCGTGCATAAATAAAGTCAATAATCCAAAAAATAATATAAAAACGCTAGAGAGAATAGAGAACATCGGTAAACGTTTGTCGCGCACTAAGGATGCAGAGAGAGCCACAAGGGTACCAACCACAAGAAAGGTAGTGCCAGGAAAAAAACCAAGAAATTCGGTCCCGAAGAAAAAGGCGATGACAGGCCCGAATTCTATGAAAAACGAGATGACAAAACTTCTAGTAAGCATATTTTTGAATTATATGATATTACTCGTCTTTAAGCTGTTTTAAGAGAAACTGTCCGAAAGATTTTATTTGGAAATCGTCGTATATAGTGAGAGTGGTAACAGAAGGAATAATCTTTTCAAAATCAGATACAATTTTATCTAGTTTAGTTTTATCTTCTAGCAAATCAGTCTTGGTCAGAACGACAATTTCTTTTTTATTCAAAAGTTCTTTATCAAAGTGTGAGAGTTCACTTCTAATTATGTTGTAAACATTTATAGGATCTTCATTTTCGAGAGAAACTAGATGAACTAAAATTTTGGTACGGCGTATATGACGCAGAAATTTATGACCCAAGCCTTTTCCTGTAGCAGCTCCTTCTATAAGACCAGGAATATCAGCGATGATGAAGCCATACATTTCACCCAAGTTTGGTTCAAGAGTAGTAAAAGGATATGCACCCACTTTACTATTGCTTCTAGTAAGCTCGTTCAATAAACTAGTTTTACCTGCATTCGGTAAACCGATAAAACCAGCATCCGCCACAAGTTCGAGCTCTATATAAAATTCGGCTTCTTCGCCTTCAGTACCTGGGGTTGATTCCCTTGGACTTTGGTTTGTCGAAGCTTTGAATGATTCATTACCCCTACCTCCATTACCACCTTTCAAAACAAGAACCCTCTCTCCATCCTTTATAAGGGAAAATTTTCGGCCAGTTTTTTTATTGGTAATGATAGAGCCGATTGGAAGTTCGATATCCAGGTCTTTACCTTGAGCTCCGTGAAGGCTTTTACTACCTCCCATTTCACCATTACCAGCATCGAACTCCTTCTGGGCCTTATATTTCGAAAGCAAATGAGTATCCCGCACAGATACAACGTACACATCACCTCCCTTACCACCATCGCCCCCAGCTGGGCCACTCCACTCTTTTCCCTTCTCGTGAAGCCAGCGTACTACGCCATTACCCCCTCGGCCTGCCTTTGCGAAAATAGTTATTTCATCAGTAAATGCCATGTAATTTTCTTGCTAGAAAAAGTAGAGTATCACCCCAGCCAAAAGAAGTCGATATACGATAAAAACGTTGAAGGAATTTCTGGAAAGAAATTTGATCAAAAATTTTACAGAAATAAGACCTGAAAGAAACGCTACAAAAAAACCTACCCAAACAGTAGGATCAGAGTAAGAAAAAGAAGGAGAAACAGAATCAAAAATAATTTTTAATCCAGCGCCGACAGAGATAGGGATATAGAGAAGAAACGCAAATTTGATAGCTTCTTCTCGGGAAAGGCCGAAAAAAAGGCCACCGGAAGTAGTGATGCCTGAGCGAGATATACCAGGGATCAGTGCAAAAGTTTGAAAAATGCCAATGAAGAGACCTTTGAGTGCGGTAACTCCATGAGGTTCATTATGTTCTTTTGGAATCCTATCAGCAATAAAAAACAAAACACTACCAGCAATAAGAGCATACGCAACAAACCGTGGGTTATAAAACAACTCACTTATTTGAGATTGGAAAAAAAAGCCCATAGTAGCAGCTGGTATGGTTCCCCAAAAAATAGCCGAAAGAACTTTCTTTGATCGCATAGATGGCCCTTCAGTAAAAATATCTACCACAATTCTGCGTATATCACCCCATAGAGCGATTATAACAGCGAGAAGCGTGGCACAATTTACAAATATAGCAAAGGATAAGGAGGCTCCGTCTATCGGAATCCCTAAATAACGCTGAGCAAGTATAAGATGGCCAGAGGAAGAAATAGGCAAAAATTCGGTTATACCCTGAACGAGACCTAAGAAGATTGAGTCCAAAAAAGACATGCTATAATTTTAGCATGAAAGATGCTCTACTTATACCTTTCTCTATTATAATAGCTGGAATTCTCATTGGTGGAGGATTGTACATGTCAAAAAATTCTGGAGATATTGAAGAAAAAACGATAGATGAAGCGATAAAGCAGGCTTCAAATATGGAGGCAATAGATCCAAACGACCATCTTCTTGGAAATCCCAGTGCACGAGTTATTATAGTAGAGTACTCTGATACCGAGTGTCCATTCTGTAAAGAATTTCACAAAACTCTAAGGGCTATTATGACTGAATACGGCACGAATGGTGATATGTCTTGGATATACCGACATCTACCAATTGCCGAACTACACTCCAAAGCTCCAAAGGAAGCAGAAGCTCTTGAGTGTGCTGGGGAATTGGGCGGTAATGCAAAGTTTTGGGAGTACACAAATCGTATTTACGAAATTACACCTTCAAACAACAACCTTCCCGCTTCGGAACTTACAAATGTAGCAAAACAGGTAGGTCTTTCGTCAGAAAAATTTAATGCCTGCCTTGAAAGTGGTAAATACGCAACAAAAGTAAAATCTGATGTAGATGATGCCTTTAAAGCAGGTGCCGAGGGCACTCCGTTTTCAATAATTATCGATACTAAAAATGGCGACACCTATCCAGTAAATGGAGCTTACCCATATTCTCAACTCAAAAATATTATTGATTTAATATTGCAATCTTAAAATATAATTACTAATTTTATTTTAAATATTCTGGAGTATTAGCAACCATAAAGTCCATTACCTGACGCATGACGAAGGTGGCGCCAGTAAGATTAGTAGAAGGACCATGTTCCATAACTACAAGGTAAGCATAGCGAGGATTTTCATACGGGAAGAAACCCGTAGTCCAAGAATTGACAAATGATTTCGAAGTCCCAAGTTGAGCAGTTCCAGTTTTACCAGCGATAGCGACAGAACTCATATCAAGCCCTTTTGAAGTACCTAGAGTAACCGACATGCGCATACCTTCACGAATAATTTGGTAATGTTCTTCTTTGCCACTTATCCTCTGGCCGATCGGTACTGAAGTAGTCGCTTTCTTTTCGAATCCTGGAGTTACTAAAACCCCACCATTTGCAATAGCGGCAATAGCACGCACTATTTGAAGAGGTGTCACCTGCATACCATATTGACCTATAGCAGTGTTATATGTATCCCCCAGCCGCCAAGGTTCCCCGGGAAAATTTTTTTCTTTCCATTCTGGATTGGGAATATTGCCAACAGCTTCATCTAGAGTACCTACACCAGTCAACTGACTCAGACCAAATTTCCTAAAATACTTTTCTATTTTTTCTATACCAAGCCCTTTCTGTGAGGCGAAACCCCCTCCCACTTCATAAAAATACACATTCGACGATACAGCAATCGCTTTACGCATATCAACAGCACCGTGGGCTTTCCAATCAAGAAATATGGAAGGTTGATCTGGAAAATAAGGGTTCGGCACGACAAGTTTACCAGTACTTACTATTTCTTTTTCAGGAGAAATGACTCCCTCCTCAAGAGCTCCAAAAGCTAGAAAAGGTTTAACAACTGAGCCGGGAGTATACAGCCCAGAAATAATACGATTCAAGAAAGGTTTGGCATTGTCCGTAGAATAGGTTCTTATAGTCGAAGAAGCCTGGCCATCAGTCATAAGCTGTGAATCGTATTCAGGGTAGCTCGTAAGAGTTAGTATTTCACCTGAGTTTACATCCATAATAATACCAGCCCCCCCCAGGAAACCTACTCTTTCAGAAAGACTTTTTATTTCTTGATACATCTTTTCCTGTATCCTTAAGTCCACAGCTAATTGTAAACTGTCCCCAGCTAAAGAAGGGTCAATGAGGCTCTCACTCACCAAATTTCCAGAAACATCATTCTCTGAAATCTTAAGACCATTACGACCAGCAAGTACTTCGTTAAATAAAATCTCTACACCATCTTGTGGCTCATATTCTTCCCTGAAATAAAAACCAGATGAATCTTTAGCAGGATATTTTATAAAACCAAGTAAATGGGAAAAGCCGAATTTTTCGAGATAAATTCTTCTGGGAAAATCTTCCGACTCTTCGACAATCGAATTTGAAACAAGTATTTTTCCGTTACGATCATATATCACTCCACGAGGAGCAAGTATAGGATCATGCCGTAAGCTATTGTTCTGACTTATCTCTGCGTAAACTTTACCTTTACTTATACCCAAATCCCAAAGAGTATATACGAAAAACAAAACTGCTACGAAACATATAACATAGAAAGAAACAAAACTTCTAAAAAGTATGGGACGTTCGATCCTCCCTTCAAATTGGTGTTTATCGAAATCAGGCAGATTTCTAGAATCAAGAAAAACCTCATCTGGATAAATGAATGAATACTTCTTGATTCTAAAGGTCGATAATATTTTTTTCTTTATTTTAGAAAGCATCGAATCGTATTTTGTCTCTTAATGAGATGAAAAGGATCGTTATCCCAAAACAAATCATGGTCATGACGGGAAAGTCCAAAAGAGAACCACCAAAGTATACGACATCTAATACAAATCCAGCAAAAATACTAACGTAGATTCGCTGAAATATAAAAATAGATATTAGAGCCAGGGGGAAAAATAGCCACCAAATTATAGATAGTGGAACAAAGACAAGAAAGAAAAAAATTACTGGGGAAAATATATTATTCATAATTAATCCCCTGTTTCTATGAATAAGACAGAATTACCAAGAAGGTTAAAAGGGGGGGACAGAAAAACTTTAGAAAAAGAAGCTGCTTGATCAGGCTTAATCGACACCACAATTGCGACAACAAAATCCTGTGAGCCTGGCAAGGAAAAAACATCACCTTCCCTCATTTCCATATCAAGAGGCACTTCGAGAGCGAAAGCATTACCAGTTCCAGTAAGCTCAAGTACCACCCCACTCCTTTCGGCAATCGCAGATGTCTTCATACCTGGAGAATAGTGGGTAATAACCTTAGAATTTTTTTCTTCAACTTCTCCAACCACGCCAAGAGAAACTTTGCGAGATAGAAGCACTCGATCACCTACCGACACACCATCAAGCGACCCTTTATCGACCACGACTGTTCCAAAAGGAGTTTGTGGGGCAGCTAAAATTATTTTAGTCGGAATATAATTAGCCTCTTTCTGATCGAGTGCCTGTCGAAGTGTCTGATTTTCTACCTTCTCTCGATTAAGATCAAAAAATTCTTGCCTCAAATTTATTGCTTCCTCTTTCAGTCTATTATTTTCTTCTAAGATGGGAGAGTACGGAATAAGCACCTTAGCCCAAGAGAAAATACTACTTCCGGTGGACCGAAGAGACTTTGAGATCGGGGAAAGAACCTGAATAAACAAAGGAGCAAGATCACCTTTCCATAAATAGAAAACTGTCGTACAAATAATGACCAAAGACAGAATGCCGTAAAATTTATTACGTGCTCGATCGTTATATTTATGTTTGATGAGGGGGTAAGTCATTGTCTTCCGATATGAGTACTTCTTGGTACATACCCATATTTTCAAGGATTATACCGCAGCCGCGAGCTACGGTCGCCACAGGGTCAGTCGCGACGTGTATCGGAATTTTTAACTCTTCCTCTAAAACGTCGGCAAAGCCTCTTATGAGTGCCCCGCCACCACAAAAATAAATCCCTCTTTGCATAACATCAGAAAGAATCTCAGGAGGAGTGGCCTCAAGTACTTCTTTGCAAGCTTCGATAATAGCCGCAATAGAAAATGATATAGCTTCGCGCACGTCAGAATCGGTGATCACCACTTCACGAGGCAAACCAGTAACTAAATCGCGCCCTTTGACTTTGCATTCTTCTCCAATTCCTTTCATCACCAAATTACCAATGGATACTTTGGCGTTTTCAGCAGTTTTTTCTCCAATCAAAATCTTGAACTCACTCCTGACATAACTTGATATGTCACTGTTTAATTTATCGCCAGCTACTCTCAAGTTTTTTGAGGAAACAACCCCTCCGAGCGAGATGACCGCTATGTCAGTCGTACCTCCGCCCATATCTATTATCATAGAGCCCACCGGTTCAAGTACCGGCAAACGCAAGCCTATGGCGGCAGCCATAGGCTCTTCCACGATATAAACTTCACTTGCTCCAGCAGAACGCACCGCATCTCGAACCGCACGAGTTTCTACATTTGTAATCCCGGAAGGTACACCAACTACAACTTTGGGGCCAAAAATTTTCTTCACTCCTCTTTCAGCTTTATTGAGGAGGTAAGCAATCATTTCCTCCGTAACTTCAAAATCAGAAATCACTCCGTCGACAAGAGGCTTCACAGCTACGATGTGAGCAGGTGTACGTCCAAGCATATTGTGAGCTTCAGTGCCCACAGCCACAACCTGCCCAGTCTTCTGGTTCACCGCCACAACAGAAGGTTCATTTATAATTACCCCTTTCCCTTGGACATAAACTAGGGTATTTGCAGTCCCGAGATCAATACCAATTTCATTGTGAAGTAGTCCTTTAAATCCAGCTATTTTTGAGAGTAACCAGTGCATGCTAAACAAGCCTACACGATAGAATGAAGCTCGTCCATGTGGATATTTTTTACTTCACCCGTCTTCCTATCTTTTATTTCCAGGGTGTTTTCTTTTAGGCCTTTTTCACCGACAATCACTTGTATTGGCACTCCCAAGAGATCAGCGTCAGCAAATTTTTCCCCAGCTCTCAAATCGCGATCATCATAAAGCACTTCTACCTTTTCTGAAAGTTTTTTATAAATTTCTTCTGCTTTTACTTTCACTTCTTCAGTCTCACCTAGTCTAAGCAAGTGAACATCGAACGGAGCCACTTCCTTAGGCCAAACAATACCTTTTTCATCAGAAAGAGTTTCTACAATAGTACCTAGTACACGAGCTGGCCCTATACCATAGCACCCCATGACCACAGGCATATCTTCACCAGATTCATTTTTAAATTTACACGACAAGGGTTCGGAGAATTTAACACCCAGCTTAAATATATTACCTACCTCTATAGATTTTTTCTCAACGAGTTTTGATTTGTCTATTTTTAGATCGAAAAGAACTTCATCATTGTAGACTTCTTTATTTATCGCAACCTTACTTTCTTCATTAATATAGACTGTATCCTCTCCGGCATCAGAAACTGTCTGGAATTCGTGCGAGTATTTACTAAAAACTCCACCTGAAGCAAAAGTCTTGTAAGTATTTTTTCCTATACCACATTTTTCAAAAATATTTACATAAGCATCAGAGACTTTTTCATAAAATTGGTCGAGTGACTTGTCACTCTCATGAAAAGAATATAGATCTTTCATTACAAATTCGCGGGTTCTTATCACCCCACTACTAGCCCTGATTTCATTTCTAAATTTATTTTGAAATTGATATACAGAAAACGGCAAATTCCTATAAGAAGGAACGAATTGCTCCACCATATTCGTAATCGGTTCTTCGTGTGTCGGCCCAAGACCGAGCTCCCCACCATTTTTTAAATTTGTTTTAAACCAAACATCGATAATTTCATCGTTCCATCTATTTGTCTTTTCCCATAATTCTTTTCTCTGTAGTGTCGACATAAGCACTTCCTGACCACCCAAAGCATTCATTTCATCGCGTATAATATTTTCGATTTTATGTAATACACGAAGGCCAAGAGGCAAATAGTCATACACCCCAGCCATTTCTTTATTTATAAATCCAGCTCTAATAAGAAGTGCTGCATTTTTACTCACTTCATCAGACGGTGCTTCCCTTCTCGTTTTAGTAAATAGTTGTGACTGTCGCATATTCAAAATATTAGCAAAGAATCCTATTAAAACAAATTACCAACATCACGAATAGTAATGAGAATCATCGCAAGAATAAGGAGAACGAAGCTTATAGAATTTGCGGCATTGAAAACACGAGTGCTGATGGGCGAACCTTTTATAGCTTCGATAATAACAAACAGTACACGTCCACCGTCGAGTGAGGGAATGGGTACTAAATTTATGATAGCTAAGTTGATCGAAATGAAAGCTGTGAGAGTGAGAATGTAGACGAAACCCAAAATCGATGCGTCACCGACAATACCTACGATTCCGACTGGGCCAGTAACTTGCGATAAATCAGCTCTACCACGCACGGCATCAAACAGGAGGGATCCTAAGCCTTTGACTGTCTCCTTAAACATAACAAGCGTGATTTTAGCTCCTTCCCACAAAGCAGTATGCGGTGGAAGTTTAAGGATACCGACCATATCCATACTTATACCTATGACAAACCTCCTGCTTGCGACATTTTCAGTCGGAGTCAACTCTATGATCGAATCAAATCCACCTCTTTTTATATGAAGTTCTATTGGCTCACCTGATTGGCTTATAAAGCTCGATAAAGTGTCAGGATCAATCTTTTGTAAAATTACATTTCTAGACTCATCTTTATACCCAAAATTAGTTACGATATCGCCCGTTTTAAGCCCCGCTCTAAAAGCAGGCGAATCAGACATAACAGAAACTATTGTAAGCCGAGGCTCTGATACTCTAGCGCCCAATTCATTCTCAACCGAATAAGGCATACCGATCATGAAGCTCCCAGAAAAAAGCAACCAGGCCAAAATCATATTGAAGGTGACACCAGCGACAAGTATCACGACCTGCCAAACTTTACTGACTTCGGTAAATTTTTTCTTTTGCTGTAAAGTAAAATTGGATTCAGAATCATAATTTTCCCCAAAAATTTTTACAAAACCTCCAAATGGAATCCAATTCAGAGTAAAAGCTGTTTCTCCTTGCTTAAATAAGGTCACCATCTTGGGAGGAAAGCCGAGGCCAAATTCATCTACTCTCACACCAGCTCTCTTCGCAGCAATAAAATGTCCCAACTCGTGGACGATGACGAGGACGCTCAAGACAATAATAAAAATTATGATGCCCATTAAATTTTAGGAGAATTAGAACAGCTAGATTAATTAGAAATTTCTAAAACCTTCCTTTCTAATAATTCGTCTAGTTTAGTGTTGGTATCATCCACTATTTTTTGCAGATCATCTTTTAGTCTAAACTTTTCATCTTCACCCATACCTCCCTGTTTTTCCTTAGCTTGGATTTCATCCCAGACTTTATCACGTATACTGCGGAGAGAGATCCTAGCTTCTTCGAGTTTTTGTTTGGCAACCTTCACAAATTGTTCTCGCCTTTCGCTTGTAAGCTCCGGGAAAATAATCCTTAGACCTTTATCATCGACATTTACCGACAACCCTAAGTTTGAGGCAATAACAGCCTTCTCGATTTCCTTACCTTGCGATTTATCCCAAGGCTCGACTCTTATTGTTCTTGGATCTTCGACTAGCACTGAAGCAAGTTCTCGAAGTTGCATCCGCGAGCCATAGGCTTGCACCTGTACCGAATCGAGTATTGAAGGAGAGGCTCGACCAGTACGAATTTGGGAGAATTCTTTTTGAAGCCATTCCTCTACTTCTTTTACCTTGTCCTTTGTCGGTCCGAAGTTAAACATAAATACAATATTACAGCGAAACAGCCAAATACTCCAGTATCATCTTCATCGAAGCTCCTCGGCTACTTAAATATTTCTCAGCTTCAATTACTTTCTCGGCCTCGATATTTGTTGTTTTAGATTCTAGAAATCTTATGAATTCTCTAGCTCTTTCCTTATCTTTACTTTTTATGATCGGGGTTATTATTTTAAATCTTTCAGCTACCGTGCCTGGCATAAAAACTTCGTATTTTTTATTTATTTCTGATTCCTTTTCTTTTTGTATTATCCGGACACGAGAAAGAAGTGTGGACAGGACAGAAGCGGTATTTGGTAAAATAAGGAAAAAATAAGTTCCTTGAGGTGGCTCTTCAAAAAGTTTCAATAAAGCGTTTTGGGCTTCAGTAGTAAAAGTAGAAGTGATATCGATTACCGCCACTTTTCTATCCCCTGCGATCGGCTTCATCAAAGCCCAATCGGTCAAAGCTCTGGCCTCATCCACTCCTAGAGTTTCAAATTCTTCGTATTTAGCATCAGCGTTGCCTCTTTTAAGAAATCCTAAATTGGAAAGTTCTTTCCAAACTGAATCAGCTTCCACTCCTGACAAAATATAAGCATGATGCACCTTATCCCAAGTTTGAGGTAAAAGACTGTTGAACATAATCGTATTGTATCAAACAATCAGCCCCCACAACTTAGTGGGGGCCGAAAAACTTCAGAAAATCTCATGCTCGATCAAGTCGCCGTTGTCGTAGCGATTTCGCTGATTGTGTCCCAAGCGGCTTCCAGAGGGTTGTTAGCCTGTGTGATGGGACGGCCGACGATGATGCGATCGGCTCCAGCCTCGATTGCTTCCGCCGGAGTCATGCTACGTTTCTTGTTCTGATCGTCCCCGACAACCTTTGCAAAGAGAGGACGGATTGCCGGCGTGTTGATCGTCATGACATTGCCTATAACCGCTCGCAGTGACGGAGCTTCTTTTCCAGAAGCGATGAAGCCATCGAGACCAGCTTCAATGGCTCGCTTGGCAAGACGATCGACTGCTTCTTCGACAGGGCAACCATATATAGCGTAGGACTCGTCGTCGTCGAAAGTAGTCAAGGCCGTCACACCAAGGACTTCTACTCCACTCGGTATTGCAGCTTTGAAAGCACGCATAGCATTCAAGCCAGCGTCACAACAGACTGTCACGAATTTGGGTTGGTAAGGACCCAAAAACATACCGTCGATGGTCAAAGTTTCGCTGATATCCTTGAACTTCAGATCAGCGAATACATCGAGACCACAGTTGTTGATCTGACGGATAAGGTCGTACCCGCAGATACGGAGCGCGGAGTTCACTTTCAGACAAACCCCTGTCCCTTTCAGTTTAACGGCCAGAGCGATAACCTGACATCGTACCCAATCTTCGATACGAAATTGGCCAGGTTCGGGCTTGAAGTCGGCAGCAACGATCAATCGTTTCGCCGGTGTTAGTGTCTTCATATTCTTTCCTTTCGTGGTTGAGAGTATTAGTAGTTGGCGTTCAAACGTGCCCAGTTGCCAGGTTCTTTCGGCTTGATGGCTTCGGAACCCGCTTGGCAAAGCCAACATTTTTCCGGTTCCCACATCGGGATCGGGTGATTGATGAGAGCCACGATCTTCCTACCATCGATTTCGGCAAGGCCTGAACGGTTCACCAGCGTCAGGACAAAAGGTAGGATGGTCCCTCCTTTTTCCTCCGAAGCACGGACCGTGAGCTCGATGCTTCCACCAGTAGTGACTACGTCTTCGCAGAGAAGCACATATTCGCCTGGTTTTACGCATCGTTCAGGGTCGCTAAACACCATCATCTTTTTTCCGTCTTCCTCCGCCTTTGCGGGAGAAGCCCAGTTGCAAGGCCTTTCCCTCAAGATGCCCACCACATTGTGTAGCAGTTCAGAGAGCTTCGTCGCCCCTGTTTGAGGACCGACGACACGATCGATCCGTTCAGTGTTGCCTCGCTCTTGCACGAAAAGCTCGGCGAGGTCGTAAGCGGCATTACGAAGAAAATGTTCGTGTGGGATCACCTCTCGGCTGTTGAAAAAGTCGGGAGAGTGGAGCCCCGAAGTAAGTAGTGGATGGGGACGGTTTACGTTCCCATCATGAATGAAAAGAGCATCCAGTTCTTGGTATACCCGTATCCAGCCAGCCTGGTCTCGTATCATACGATTTCCTTTCAAGTTTCATTATCGGAATTATAGGTCCGACTCCAAATTCACAATATATTATAAAAAAGAAAAGTAAAGAAGAGATATGATTAAAATAATATTCCAAAACAAAAACCACTTTCAGATAAGAAAGTGGTTTTTGTTTTTGAGAAACTGAAATTATTCAGCAGCTTCGTCTCCTGCATCTTCCTCGACATCAGCTGCAGCAGCTTTAGCTACGCAAGCAGCACAAAGGCCGTCTTCATTCAATTCTACGTCAGTTGCTCCGCAAGTACATGTTCCAATCATTTATTTTGATTACGCTTTTAATAAAAACAGAACACCATGATATATCCTCAAAGTTATTTTGTCCAGTTTTAATTTCATTAAAATATGTTATGCTCATCCCAATATGAACGAAAATCTAAGCAACGAGAAAAGAATCGTATCCGTGATCGCGCTGCTAGCTATAGCTATCGCCCTATTCTTTGCCTACGATACTTACATAAGTGAAAAAGGGAAAGCTTGGAATGTTTTCCAGGATTATCTTACTGCTTCCAGAGAGCATGATTTAGAAAGAATGAAAACACTGGCTCACCATCTTTCCTCTGTATGTGAAGATTCCCCTGAAAGTGATGATTGTAAAACTAGGATGGACACAGTAGCTTTAATAGGTGGGGAATTCAATAAAAGCAATTTTAAAAATGTTTGGAGTGATGAAAAACAACTTGTGTTAGTAACTAATTGGGATGAACAGGACACGGAAGATACTATTATTAGAATGCGTCAGATAATATATTTTCTAAAATCAGAAGGTGAAATAAAATTAGTGGCTTTCAAACCATGGCAAGGCACCTTCATGGTGAAGGATAAAGAAAATCCTCGCCCTGTCGAAGAACTGCAATCAATGATCAAAACATATACCGACGACCTCGACTTCGATGGTATGGACGATTATTTAGAAGAGTGTCTCTCCGATAGCCAAGAAGAAACCTGTATCAAAACCGATCCGAAATTGCGTGATAGTGATGGCGATGGCTTCTGGGATGGAGTCCAAGCTCAATTTGAAGCGAAGTAGGCTATTTTATTCTCTTAGTCTTGAGCCAAACAGCATACTTGCTTGCCATATCTTCGAAACTCTTTGAATTATCGGTAATGTTTTTCTTCCCTGAAAGCATCCTTATCTTCGCATTCAATTTAATCGGTCCGTTTAGTTGGGGAACCTTCTTCAGTCTTAGAGCCCTGTCTTTTGCTAATTTGAGTATTTGAGGCAAGCTCTTAGTAGTGTTTTTGAGCCAGGCGTTAGCTGATAATTTTTTACCAGTCATTATTTTTACAAAATCTTTAAAATTTTTTGACGCTCCGAGCTTCCAAACTCTTGCCATCTCCTCTCCTACTTTAGGGTTATCGACAATATATCCATACTTATCGTAAAAGTATTCTCTCCATTGAGTGAGGGCGAGTTCTGCTAAGCCATAGCCGTGATAGGAGCAAGTTGAGGACCAGCTATAGATATGCGGTACAGTTAAAATTCTGAGTGAATCTTCAGAATAGTCCTGATATTTCTTCCAAATTTTTTTAGCAGCTTTGATTACCTTATCGGTTGTGAGTTTTTTCTCTTCATAAACTATTTTCTCGAAATTACAGATAGCCATAATCGAATTTAAACCAAGAGGTCTCAAAATCGAAAGGCGTTCGATTTTTCTTTTAAATAACTCAAATGGATATATTTCTCCTTTCTGATTTTTAGCGTATCGCGACCTCCACTCATAACTGCTATACAAAGTATCGAGAAACATACTGTGAGTTTCTGCCCAGGCAGTCGACATGGGAGGATATTCATGATTAAGACATACTTCGGTCTGTTCAGAGTTAAGTAAATGCGCCGCATGACCTCCTTCGTGGAACAGTGTGTTGTAGCCTGGCACAGCAGAACCCACCTGACCATACACAACATTACAAGTAAAATTAGATAAACCAGTGATCCGTTTTCCATCTTTATAATGAATAGGTACGGGCCAATGACAAAAGCCATTACTATACTTACCCTTTCTGTCGAGCAGATCTAGATTGATGGAACTTCCTCTGAAATCTATCCCTAATGCAGCAAATGATTTACCCCATCGTATTAACGCTTCTTCGAACGGGAAATACTGATCTTCCTCCATAGTGAAATCGCCTGCCATCATATAAGAAAAGTTCCACGGCTTTCTAAGTCCCGGTATTTTCTTTTCAAGTTTTCTTATACTTGTAAAAGCAAATTTGGTTTTTTTATATAGATGATCAAATATTTTGAAAAGCTCATTTTTGGTCATCCCCTCTTCTGTAAAAATCTTATATTCATAGAAATCAGCGAATCCTAAACCGATAGCATACTGGTTTAGGAGGCCGACATACTTAACGTAATTCTTTATATTACTGTAAGCAAGCTTTTCTCCTCCGAGAAAAAAGGCCTTACGCAAATTTTCATCTTTTTCGGTGCGCAACATACCACGCATTTTATGTGATGAGGCTTCCACAAATTTATTGCTGTGTGGATCTATATAGCCTTCTTTTCTAGTAGTAGCCACTTTACCCATCTTCGTCTCTAACTTCGATATTTTGTCTTTCAATATATTCAGATGCTTCGGTGTTTGATAACAATTAAAAAATTTTGTCCAAGCATTGAGTTTTTCTTTATCCTCTTTAGTTAATTTATTATTCTCGATCAAAATTTTGACTTGATCAAAAAGTTTATGGTTTGATTTGAAAGTATCAAGTTCCTTCAAGGCAGTGTCCTTCTTTTTATCAATAGAATGATCCCCCATATAAGAGATCCAGAAGTAATTTTCATATGCGGCATGAAGCCTTAGATACTCCTTATTTAGGTAAATGAGCAACTTCTTAGTTTCGTTTTGAATTTTTGATATTTTACTTTTCTGCATTCAGCTATTCTATATCAAATCTGAAGTAAATAAAGGCTAGAGAGAAGAGGCCTCAAATCAGTACTTTCGGATCACTCCTTTGACGATGGCAGCAATTTTTAAATCGTATTCAGGATAAATCGGCTTATATTTTTTGTTGGCTGGTTCTAAATAAATTTGGCTACCCTTTTTGCGAAGAAATTTCATGGTCCACCCACCATCGACTTCAGCGATGACGATATCGCCATCTTTGGCATCATCTTTGCGCTCAGCCACAACAAAATCACCTTCGTGTATTCCCTCTTCTATCATAGAGTCCCCTTTTACTTCAAGTAGATAAGTCGAGTCAGGATTTTTCACCAGCATTTCGGAGATACTTATGGTATCGAGCGCCTGTTCTTCAGCCACTGATGGCATGCCGGCTTCAACAAGGCCAAGGAGTGGTACCTCGCCCACGAGTCTCCGAGGCAAAATTCTGCCATTCGAATCCTTCTCTACCACTCCTTCCTCCACTAATTTATTAATAAGCTTGTATACAGCATTTTTAGACTTGAATTGGAAAAGAGAAAGCATCTCCTTATACCCTGGCATACGTTTATGCTTCCGATAGAAGTTTATTATTTTGTTTTTATTTTCTAAAAATGGCATTGCAAATACATTTCAATCTAAAAACGAAAGGTGGAAAAAGCTCCGAACCAACTGCCACTTACAGCTTGCCTATTCAAATTATAAAGTTGGCAAAGCAACTCTTTATGCTTTCTCGCTTCCCAAGCATACGACCTCCCTCTCACAATCTTAGCATCGATCTTGTCATTTAAATTCTCCAACTCTCTCCTGATCCTCTTTTTCAGACTTATTGTGTTCATAATATTTTGACTAACTTACTAATGTAAATATTATAAGTGAACCCTAGTTCACCGTGCAAGTAAAACCTGTGGATAAATAAAAACAAAACCCGCCCCCTGCGGATTTTGTCCTGCAGGAGGCGGGTGAACTTACCCATGTACAGCCATCAGAGTATCTTGAGCTCGAGCAATCATCCCTCGAGCGAAAGCGTCGGCAAACTTGTTGGCGATCTTGTAGATAAGGCTGCGGCTACCTCGAAGTGGTCGGTCAAGAACGTACGTGCAGATGCCTCTTAGTTCACAATCGAGATTACTCCCATGCAGGAGGTAGCACTTCGTCCCGAAAACCTCTTGGAGAGTTTGGGGCACGAGTTCATCGCCCCAATACTTGTCTTCGAAACGAATCAGGACGCAGATTCTCATCTTCGTCCTTGTGTCGGCTCCGATGAAAGTCATGAGGCCGATTCTTTCTGGACTCGGCACTCCATTAGGATCCATGCTGAAATTGAGACCAAGGGAATGAAGGACCTCCACATCTTCCCTCTTTATCACCACATCACGATGAACTAAATTTTCAATCATCCAATTCCTTTCATTCCGATTCCGCGCCTGGAAAACGCAAAAAAGTTGACGGATGTTTCAAGAGCCCGTTCACTGGCTCATTTTTTCCAGTTGATTTATAACATTAAATTCACAGGAAGAGAAGCGAAACCCGCGTCAGTCCATGGACTGACGCGGGGTTATCTTGAGCTCGGGCAACTGCCCTACTTGCGACTTTCGCCGCTGCTTGCGACGCGGGCGAGGAAAAGCAGGAGCTCCACCCGTTTTTCCTTTCTATCTTTGGCGGACGAAAGAAAGGATTCATCGTTCTTATTTCTTGAAGAGGTTGCTGAAATCGAAGTGGCTCATGGAGTAGTTGAACCCGGGCTCTTTCTCCTGAAGACGACCGCACTTGTCCTTGTCGTACTTCGGAGTCTTTTTCATTTGGACAAAACACACAGCCGAGTCTCTACCCTGTTCTGCTGTCTCTACGGTAGCAACTACTCTATGACAAAGGGCTTTCAGTGTGCCTTGTGACTTTAGTTGGAGTTGCATAGATGGGATGACCACCGTCTCTCCTTCAGAGACCGGCATCGGAATCCATTTACCCTCATAAGTAAGGCACTCTAGCCCAGGAGAACTTTCGAAAAGATGAGGAGTGAAGCCACTTTGGTCAGTGTGGGCGGAGGCAGTCTCTTCACCAACCTCCCTATCACCAAAATAGTGGATAAAACGCACGAAGAAAGCATCTTCACCCGTGGTCACCTCTTCCACCAGCCCATCCACTCCATACGACTGCTCCACTTGCCACACAAAATGACTGACCAAGGGCTTCAGAATAGGCACCAAGCGAGTTACGTCCTCGATGAATTCAAGAGCGATGGGATTACCGATGTGACCCGCGTTTTCCTCAAGCCATTTCTTGCCGGCCAAGGTTACGTCGAAATTCTCTTTACGATCAGCTTTGTTGCCAATACCTTCTTTGTATTCGTAGCCGACTCCGTCAGCATTGTTGCTATAAGGAAGGGCTTTCTTCACTTCAAGAGGCAAGTTGTAAAACCTCTTCCAAGATTCTGCAGCCTTTTTGACTGCTTCGCGTAAGCCCCGTGGGTACGACATAGTGACGAAGCCTTTTGTTTTCAAATCATCAATCGAAGTTTCCATAATTCTCCTTTTAACTACTAATTCCATAATATAGAATATGGAAATTGGAAAAGACAAAAAAGCGAGGAGATCCTCGGTAGAAATTTTTCTATTTTATTACTTTATTTCAGATTAATTAATCTGAATCACTTCTTCAAAAAAGAAGGGCATCTTGTTTACAGCCCCCTTTTTCACAGCTTTCAATACTTTGGTAATACTTTTTATAGTGTCAAATGGTACCGTATCGTTTTTTATAGCTTCGTTTATCGGCACCCAAAAATTGTGTCCAAACTTACTATCTTCTATCAACCGTCCTGCAGAAGAATCAGAATAAGCGATAGGAAACATGACATCAGAAAAAAGTTCACCGTTTTGATACATAATTCGCCTCTCACAACCAAGTAGTTTAAATTTAGCCTGAAGACCAGTCTCCTGTTCAAGCTTTCTCTCGGCAGCAGGCTCGATGAATTCTCCTTTGAGCACTACTCCACCCATGACACCAACTTTACCGTATGAGGGGTTCGATTTACGTACCTGATTTAGAATTTCAAGTTTGCCTTTATTTTTTCTGGAAACAATAGTTATAACATTTATTTTAAAAAGACTGGTGATAGCATCGTTTGAAGGGTACGGATCGGCCACATGCTTTACGCCTTTTTTGGAAAGGGAATAACCTTCAGCATTTTTTACAATAAATTCTTTCTTGATCAGAAATTGAAGGTGGTAGTTATACAAATCATTAGGAACTTTCTCAGGCTGCATTTCGCTATAGCGAAGAGATTTCGCATTTTTAAGGGAGGAGAGTATGTGGTTTTGTATAGGAGAAAAGTTTGGAAGCATGCGCGCTAAAATTAGCACAACTTACAAAATCCTCAAACTATTCCAAAAAGGTAAGGGCTTTGCCTTTTTTGTTGCCACGGCCAGTACGGCCGATGCGGTGGACATAGTCGTCGTAAGTGGCTGGGATGTCGAAATTGATGACGTGAGAAACATCACTAATATCGAGCCCGCGAGCGGCCACATCGGTCGCTATGAGAGCTTGGATATGGTCACCCTTGAAAAGCTCCAGAGCTTTCTGCCTCTTAGATTGATTTTTATTTCCATGGATCGATTCTGTTTTCAGACCGAGAGAAAAAAGTGTTTTTGAAAGTTTTTCTACACCATGCTTAGTTTTTCCGAAGATCAAGACTTTAGTAAATTCCGGTTGTGACAGGAGTTTATGAAGAACGTCTATTTTGTTTTCACCGCTTTTTATTCTGACCACATCCTGGTCGACATTTTTAGCAGTATCACGAGTTTTGACCGAAATCCGAACAGGATCTTTCAAAAATTCACCGATAAGTTTCTCGATCGTCGGAGAAAGGGTAGCTGAGAAGAAAAGACTTTGTCTATCTTTTGGCATCACGGCTACTACTTCTCTTATGTCATTTACGAAACCCATATCGAGCATACGATCAGCTTCATCTAGCACAATAGTTTTAAAGGAACGTAGATTAATACAATTCCTATTTATTAAATCTTTCAATCTTCCCGGCGTACCAATTACAAAGTTGTTGTAATATTTCAAATCTCTGATTTGGCCTCCTATCGGCGCACCACCATAGCAACAAGCTGAAAATATTTTCATATCTTTTGTAAATCCTTTCAGTTCGCTATTTATCTGCACAGCCAGTTCACGGGTCGGCACGATGACAAGTATTTTCTCGTCTTTATTTTTTAAGACTTTGTTTATGAGCGGGATGAGGAAAGCCGCCGTTTTACCAGTACCAGTGTTGGCGATACCGACCACATCAGAGCCTTTGAGAGCATGTGGAATAGCTCTATCTTGAATCGGGGTCGGAAGGACATAGCCTTTTTCTATGACAGCATTTTTCAAACTTTCTTCTATTAGAAAATCTGCAAATTTGTGTTCCGGCACAAAATGATCAGTCTCTTCTGTGATGACGGCTTTATTTATAAATTTAGATGGATCGATATATTGGCTCCGCCCAGCATTTTTGGTACCAGAAAACCTACCTCTATTATTAAATGAGGGTTTTCTCGGACCTCTTCTGTCAAAAGTTTTTTTATACATACGCAAAAATACCTAATCTTTAATATAAATGTAAGACGATTAGAGATCTCGTCAGTTTTTGTTTTTTCAACCACAAACCAAGGAGAATAACTTACCCTTTAAGTATATACCAATTGAAGCTTTTTGTCAATATTCAACCTATCTAAGCCACACATTTTCTTAATTCAGAGGAATGTGCCTCGGCACACTTAGGACAGCATATGACTTTGCGAGAGGGGCGAACAGTGTCATTACTATAGAAGTCTTCGCACAAAGAAGCACAATAAACACACCTGCCAATAATTTCTCTAAAAGGAGAATCGACTACCGGTGTCGTCATGCGATTATCGAAAACAAAAAGAGAGCCTTTAAACCTTTTAGCTGGAAATTTTTGCATATATGAGTGTATCCCATCTTGCAAGTGATAAAGATCTTGGAAACCTTCCCTCTTTAATAGACAGGTCGCCTTCTCACACCTGATATCACCCGTGCATACTGTCACCACTTTTTTATTTTTTAAGTCTTTTAGCTTTTCCATCCTATTTGGTAGATCCCGAAAATTCTGAAGGCTAAAACCAAGTTCATCGTTCACTGTCCCGTCAAACTTACCAACATTTATTTCATAATCATTACGCAAGTCTAGTATCACAAAATCCTCCTCTCCTTTTTCTTTTTTCATATACATTTCGTGGAGCTCATCGGCCGTGACAGTGGGGGCGGTTTCGTTTTTGATATCAAATTTGCCTGCACCCATAGTGACTACCTCAGGCTTCACTACTACCTGCAATCTCGTAAACGCCTTCCCATTCCCCTCACTCTCTTTAAAACTCATGTTTTTAAATAACTCCCATCCTTCCATTTTTCCATCTTTCAATATTTCCATGTACCCATTTATATTCTCTTCCGTTCCCTCCAACGTACCGTTTATTCCTTCTTCCGCAATCAAGATCCTACCTTTCAAATTCAAATACTCACAAAGCTCTCTCTGTGCTTTCATCAAATCTTGTGGACATCTGATGTCCACAAATTTATAGAAAAGAATCACTTTATACATGACAGATAGTTTGCAATATTTTGAAATAAAAGGAAAGCGAAAACTCCTTACCTGCCAATTGGCAAATAAGGAGTTTTCGTAAACTTAGAGTTTATCTTTGAATTAGGAAACGTGTTTAGAGATGTGCTTAGCCATCTGCATCATGCCGATGGTTGCCTTGCCGTCGAATATTTTTTTCAAATTTTCGTCGTTATTGATGGTTCTTTTATCATTTGGGTCCTGAAGGTTCTTACCTTTGATGTATACCCAGAGTTTTTTTACTACTTCCGAACGAGGCATCGGTCCTTTACCGACCACAGCCTCGAGTTCAGGGCTCAAAGTCATAGGCTTCATGAATGCAGAATTTGCTTTTGGCATATTGCTTTAAATAAATGTTAATTAATATCGCTTTCTGCTAGTATACAATACTTCCCTATTTGTGCAAAGTAAGTTATCCCATGTGTAGAAGATGACCATCTACACATAAAATACTACGGCCCCCGTTGCGTTTGCACGCACGGGGGCCGTTGCCTCTATTCGAGGCAGTTCTTGAACTTGACTGCTTCCGCCGACGAAAGGCGGACCTGGACCTTCGAGTGGAGAGAGAGGATTCCCTTCCATTCACTAAAGCCGACGGTCGCTTCGCCGTTCACTGTCTTCGTCAGCAAGAGTGCAAACATCTTCTTCGGAAAGCGGCCACCCGTGACAGTGAACGAAGTCACATCGTTGTAGCGGAAGTAGATGTCGCTGCCAGTCTTTACGAAGTACTGACCGCACTGTACAGCTGCCGGCCCTTCGTTCACAGAACTGACCGGCATGAGGGTATATTCGCCCGCCGGCGCCGAACCACTGGCAGTTTCCGCATCATTCGCTAGGAGAGCGATGGATGCGGTGAAAATCAAGAGGACCGAGAACAGAAGTCTGGTCATGAGAATACTCCTTTGAGAACTTGACTGTCGGCTACCCTAGCACATTTTATAAATATTGCAAGCCGTGTTATCAAAACCTCGTCTTTACTAAAACTTGTAAATAAAATCGTTTGTTGCGGATTGGACAATAGTAAAGGGCTGCTTTATCTTGTGAGATAAGCAGCCCTGGACCCAGGAATCAAAGTACCGAGGTAAAAGGAACCTAAGAATCGAAGTAGTCGCGGCTGGTAAAAACAGCCTCAACGGTGCAACTGCCACTAGTATAGCATACTCACACAATCTGTCAATAAAAATTGTTTATTTTAAATAGAGGTGTCAAAAATATGAAGTAAAATAAGGGTTGTTTTTTGTATGAAGTCGTGATATTATTGGGAATATGAGAAATGACCCTAATGAAATAAAGTTGAATGAAATTCCCCTCTCTCTATCTGAATTTCTAGAATCTTTCAATAAAAACATGCCTGCTACTTTCCCTCAAGTATCTGAAGCAAACTTATTAAAGTTTAAAGAAGAGCATAAAGCCCTGTTCCAAAAAGGAGGCAGCTGGTCCCTCGACCAACATAGAAAAAAAGTGATGGATTGGCTTCCTCGTAATGTAGACATGGTTTAATAAAAACGAAGTGGTCGCGATATTTCACGCGACCACCAGAATTCCGTTCTCAGTGGGGACAAGAACAACGATATTCGCCTTCGGGCAAAAGATCTCTACAACTTGGCCCTGTTTTGAAAGACGAAGTTTCCCGTAACCGTTCCAGGATTCATCGGGAGCCTGATGGAAATTTCTTTCTCTAAGCCAAGAGGCTGCACACTCGGGAGATATGAAAGTCCCCAGATTGCAGACCACGTTGCCAGAGAGATTTCTGATCTCAATGATGTGCATGGTCTGCTATCCTTCCACTAAAGAATATAGGCTACCCCACCTAAAAATCAAGTACCCGGAAAATTCATGGGCAGGTTGAAATTCCTCCTGATTTGGTGGCGTCATCGTGAAGGTGCAGTTCGGCAGCTGTCGCGGGAGTCTTGGCCACGACAGGAATACCAAACTCTCGCGCCGTCCTGATTTCCCTCCACATCCCCGGTGTTATCCGTCCACCGTAAAGCCAAAGCTCGTGAACAAAACCACTTTTGAGGTATTCACGGATGTGGATTGCAGCCAGCTCGCGATCGTGAGGGTCATCGGTGAGGTATCTCCGAGTGGTAAAGCTCGGAAACACTGGCATGGCTTCTTCCGAGTGAATCGCTCTACAGATGGCGACCACTTTTGCGGTATTGCCTTCGATGTCTCCCGACATTGGGTGTGCGATCATTACTCTCTTCAACGTTGTCATAATGGCCTCCAATGGTCTGACTTTCCAATTGCAAAATAACACAAGTAAAAACTAAAATCAATTTTTAAAAATTTAAACTGTCTTGATTTTTGGGTAAATTTGAATAATATGACTTGCAGAGGAAGGAGTACCTAGTGAACGCAGGGATTATCGTTGCCGTTTGTACCAGTACAAAAGAGGGGGTACCCAAGTACCCGCAACCAAGCGCGAGCATTACTCCGTTTGGGTTGTTTGGAGACTTTCATTGTCGGGCCATGCGGAGAAGTTTTAGCCAGCCAGGCACGTCCAAACTCAATACCGACCGACACGTGACGATCGTCGGCGAAGAAGCGATCGTCGCCGTGAACCAAAAGCTTGGGCTACAGTTGGGCCCAGGCGATTTGGGGGAGAACATCCTCACTCGAGGCATGGGAGACTTGTCCGACATCATCGGCCACTCTGTGATTCGGATCGGTAATGACATCGTTTTGAAAGTGGTGAAACAGAACCAACCCTGCAGTAACCTGGTTCCTTACCACCCACTCTTCGTCAGAGAAATTAAAGGACGTCGCGGCCTACTCTGCGCCGTGATTTCTGGGGTTAGCAAAGAAATAAAGCCGAACGACATGATCGGCTGTTTCCCTCCTGTATGCAGGGAGTGTGGCTATTGGATGTTGCAATCCGGCGGTTGCTGGAAATGTCACAACTGCAGCTATACTCTCGGGTGCGAGTAGAATACCCCCAACTCACTCTAGCGGTCGCGAGCAATCGTCGACCGCTATGTCTTTTTCATAAAACTACTCCGCTAAAATTTTCTCCATCACAAATTCATCATGGGTTTGGCCATCGCCCATTGGATGATCTTTTATAAGCTCTACATTTTTGAATCCCAATTTGGTGTAAAGATTGATCGCCGACTCTTGTTTAGTATTGACCATCAAAATCACTTTCTTCACCCCATCTGATTTGAGTTTGCCTAGAACCGCTTCCATCGTTTTATACGAGAACCCACGATTCCTAAACTCCGGCCGAGTGTAGACTCCTACGATAATCCAATTATTACTCCATTTATCCTTACCTTTGTTATCAAAATAAACTCCTGCGGCAGAAACGATTTCATTCTTATAAAAACATCCGTAAAAAAATCTTTCTCCATTGTCTTCTAGTCGTATTCGCCACTCCTCGTGAGAACGTATACTCTCCTTCTCATAAGAGCCACCAAATGCTTTGGCGTCTTTCGATTGAAGAGCTGAGAGTCTAAAATCCCTATAGGCCATCCAATCTTCACTTGTAACTCTCCTCAATTCTAAATCCATATTTAAATATTCTTCAATCAATTTATTGAGAAGCGTGAACACCTGGTTTATCATCCTTTTAAGATTTTTTAAAATCTTGCCTCCTGAGATATTTTCCACTGACTCCATGATTTTAAATAATAAAACATTCCACATAAAAGCGAAAGGCGCCCAGGAAGTGGGCGCCTTCATAAGACCTACGGAATCGGGCTTAACACCAGACTGACTAATGCTCTCGATATTTAAATATTTTTTACAAATTTCAAAATAATGGGATACATGATAAAATCAAACAATCAGTAAATAAGCTATTTTATGATGAAAAAAGGATCAACATTTATTTTGAAGGTGGCGGTAATTATCTTGGGGGCTGGCGTGCTCGCTTTATGTATTTTCGCTTTACCTGAAATGTGGGAAGGTGGTTCAGCTGAATTTCCAACTGCTAGCTGGTCTCTCTTCCTCATCATGATCGGCATGTACGCGACAGCTGTGCCTTTCTTCATCGCGCTTTGGCAGACTTTGAAACTTTTGAATTATATCGACAAAAATATGGCTTTCTCAGAATTATCAGTCAGAGCACTCAAAAATATAAAGTACTGCGCGATTGCGATCGGTGTTTTATATATGGGCGGCGTGCCCCTCCTCTTCCCAATTGCCGATGCAGATGATGCTCCAGGCCTCGTAGTGATCGGATTCGTCATTGCCTGTATCCCTATCGTGATCGCGATCTTTGCTGCAGTGCTAGAGAGACTTTTGCGAGATGCGATAAAAAGTCAACGATGAGGGCATCCAGCCCAACAGCAGGGCCTGCGCATTCCGCTTTTTAATTTTGAGAGGGCCTTCTCAATACGGATAGTTCTCGTTTCCGCTTTCTTGCCTGATATAACCCAGCAAATCCACTCATTGCGCGCAAGCGGGGTAATATCTTCCCATGTCGCTTTCCCAGCAGCCGAAGAGTCAAGAGCTCTCTGCAAATCAGCAGGCATCTTGTGCAAAACACTTTCTTTCTTGGTCATAAGATAAAGCCATTCTAACACTTAAACACCAAAAAAATAGAAAATAGCAGCTATTATCATCTGAATAGAAATCGCTAACAGAAGCCTTCTAAGGCCAGTCGCCGAACGATTGAGTAAATATGCTGCTAGAGATGGGAAATACAGTATCATTGCCATTACAGTCACTATGAGCAAATTGGGGCCCTCAGGGTCATTGAAGAGAAAAAACATCGCTCTCGAGCACACCATAGATGTTATCGCCAAAATTATCAATGAAGCCTTTTTTGATATAAAATGCATATTTGTAATTGTACCAGAAGTTTAGAATATTTTTAATAAAACGAAAACTCGCCGACTGCAATCGGAAAGCTTCCGATAATACAACGGCAAGTGTTATTCTCCACCCATCCCACCGAAACTGATGATCAGTCCTTCGTTCCGCGCCCCTCGGGCAATAGCAAGCTTTGCTGCTTGCACATCTTTTGTGTACACGTAAACGTATTGATGGGACGCATTATCTCTCACAGAAAGAAGGATCGCTCCATTCTTTTCAGTGATCTTCACTCTGCGCTGGCCATTGACGGATCTCAAACCAGCTTTGATGAAATCTGGGGCGATTTTGGTCACGCTGGGACAGGCGTCCGCAACATCACATACGATAGTTGCGGCCGGGATAAGGGTCGTGTGGTTGCCTGTAAACTTGCCACCCGACCTTGAATGTTTAGACATGGGATTCCTTTCCTGTTTTTAATTATAGCATATATATTAAATAATACAAGTGCTTAAGTGCCTGAACCAAGTTAGAACTATTTTAGCCTCTTCTTGCAGTATCGATAGCTGCGACATCAATTTTTTTCATGGTCATCATTGCATCAAAAGCGCGTTTTGCTTCTGCGCCACCAGCTGCGAGCGCCTCTGTTAAAGTGCGCGGCGTGATCTGCCAAGATACACCCCATCGATCCTTACACCAACCACATTCACTCTCTTCTCCACCATTTAGAACAATCGCATTCCAGTAGCGATCTGTTTCTTCTTGATCGTCTGTTCTGATCTGGAAAGAAAATGCTTCATTTTGTTTAAACGTTGGGCCACCGTTCAAACCGATACATGGAATATTGCAAACAGTAAACTCTACCGTGAGCACATCGCCTTTCTTGCCACTTGGAAAATCGCTAGGTGCATGAAAAACATTAGCTACTTTGCTATCAGGAAAAGTAGCGGCATAGAAATTCGCTGCATTTTCCGCATCCTTATCAAACCACAGACAAATTGTATTTTTTGGTATCATAAATCTTTTTATTTTTTAATTATATCTTTTAACGATGAGGGCACCCAGCCCAACAACATGGCCGACGTTTGCCTTCTAAGAGTTCTGCGCACGCTCGCTTGATATGATGTTTTCTTGTCTCTGGCTTCTTGACGGAAATGATCCAACAAATCCACTCATTACGCGCTAGCGGAGTGATATCTTCCCACGCTGTCGCCGCAGCTTTAGAAGAATTAAGAGCTTTCTTCAAATCCTCTGGCACCTTGTGGTGAGCATGTCGAACCATTGCTTTGTGAGTCATATCATTATTCTATCAAAAAGGCCCCGCTTCCGTCTTGCGACTTCTGCGGGGCCTCTCGGTTATAACTTTACAACTGCCGTGCGTTCCACTCCGCCGATGTCTCTGTCACCGCTATCTGGTGAATGAAGCCCACCAGATCAGAGATCGGACAAACTGCTTGCGATTCGAAGCTGGAAACGAACAAGGTGATTTCAATGTTATCGTCTCCGGGAATCCGACGCTCGAATCTGATTTTGACGATCCTCTTGAGGAGGGTCGTCATCGTGTTCTCGATAAGAGCTTCGGCGTCCATTCCTTCCGCCATAATGTCTTTGATGGACATCGCGGCATCGGGGATCAAACGGAAAGGTAAAGGTGTGTCGAGTACGATCACCTTCTCCTTTTCAGAAATCGAATCAGGTTTTGCGATCACGATCGAGATCGTTGCCTGATGACTCTCGTCATCGAACTCCAGCCTCAAGTCGGGCAGAAAGGGTTTCTCTTCGAGTTTGACGCCGAAGAGTTCAAGCTGACCAGCGGGGATCGGCTTCAAATACTCGGCGTCTACTTCCTTCACGGTGATATTCAAGGTTCCTTTACCTCCTACTCCGGATTGTATCATATTTATAGTATTTTGCAAGTATTTTTATGGTTTGTAAAGGGGTTGGAAAATAAGGCTAAAACGGGATTTACTTATTCTTAATCAAAGCTAGTTTCTTTTCTCTTCTCCAACCTTTTATTTCTCTTTCTCTTCGCATAGCTTCTTTTAGGGTACTGAAAGTTTCCGAATATAATAATTTAACCGGGCGTCTTATTTTTGTATAGTGGGCTCCGGATTTAGAATTGTTGTGTTGTAAAAGTCTTCTTCTTAGATCCTTTGTGCAACCGACATAAAGAGTTTTATCGGAGCATCCTAAAATATAGACTTTGTAGGGCATTGAAGTTTCCTGCCCTGCTTACTTCGTGCAGGACGCTCATTTTTTATAGTCTCCGCCCTACTGGCGGATCGTTAAAAAATGGCGAATAATTAAGGCAAGGATAGTCCAGTAGAAAATGAGGTAGATACCAATAAATGGAGGTGGCGGATCATCCCGCAAAAAATTGTCAGAAAGCAACAAAGGTCCTATTAAAACAATTTTGATAGGCGATATAATCGTTGATACGGTATTCTTCCACGGCTCCGGTGACGCAGTCCCCAGGAGAGAGTCTGGGTGCTTAGGAAAGCCTCGGGGGCCTGTCGATCCCAAAAGTGAGGTAGTAATAAAAAGAAAGGCGAACCCAGAAATGATGAAAAGAATAACGAATTTTGTTTTTGAAATATTCATACAGAAATTATATCAACAAATTTAAAAACCTGCCCCGCATATTACATTGCGGGACGCTTAGCAAAACTAGCAGTCCAGTTGAGTACAACTGGACTGCTAGTTTTTTATAGTCACTCGCTTTGCTCGTTCGTTAAAAAATGGCGGCTGGCCGTCTGGTACGAAGTTGGAACTTTATTAGATAGCAAAAAGGGCTGATCCGTAGACCAGCCCTTTTTGTCCCTCTTATTTCGTTGGGGTAGCGTGAGTAACGATCATAAGCCAGCCGGGCAAATGTTCGTCAAAAACTTGCTGAACTCTCTGGATCCACTCCAGTGTCCCTACTCCTTCTTCTGGTATCGGGATCCAAGTCTCTCTAACAAGCCATCTCAACATGGCACGGTCATCAGAGAAACGTTCAAAGTGGATAGTAAGAATATCTTTCCCCGCGTGATATTGCTGTGCATTCTCTGGATTGAAAATCCAATACTTTTCTCTCATCGGCTTTGAGCTCCTAAATGTAGGGTAACTTATTTTTTGTAAAAGTCAAGTGCTGGCAGTGTGGTACGAAGTTGGAACTATTTTAGAGAATCTAAAAAAGTCTCTAGATTGGAGTCGGGTTTAAAAACAAGCACATCTTCATCCTTTGTCGGTATCTCAAGCTCTTTTATGGCTTGGTCTAAGTATTCTTGTTTAACATCGTGTCGTTCACCGGTTTCTCTATTTTTTAACCGCCTTTCTTTTTGTACTTCAAGTGGTGTATCTAAAAAAATTACTTTTGTTTTGGCGTTAGCTAATTTTACAAGTTGTCTCAATTCTTCCCTATGTTCAACTTTGGCGCTCACGTTATCGAAGACAACTGACTTTCCCTGTTTTAAATTATCCAGAATTTTTTCCTTACACAGATCAAGAAGTATTCTCCATTGATTATCATCATCTTGATCAATATTTAATTCTTTTTGCTTTTCAAAATACATAGCATCTTGACTAACTAAAACTGCGCCTATGTGTTCAGATATCTTTTTAGCAAGTGTAGATTTTCCTGAAAAACCTACACCACACATAATATATAAAGTTTGCATTTGTATCTCTATTATATCAAATTTACGAGCTGTGTCTCCTGAACAAAATCCGAACTTTTTTCCAAAATAATCCGAGCGAGGACTAATCTGCGCGCCTCGTCCGCTCCCTTCGGTCGCGGGAGCAAAAACCAAAAATTTTCCTTACCTTTCTTCTTTTCCTCGGCGGGGGGTGTGGGGGGAGCCGACAAAAAATGGAAAGGAAATTTTTGGTTTTGCTTCGCCACTACTAACATACATGTAATATATCACATTATTGCGATTAAACACAATAAAATGCTAAAGTGCAGATGTTAATTACTTTTAATACCTATGAAAGACACCGAAACACAACGATTTGCAAAAAATATGAAAAAGCTTCGGAAAGCGAAAGAATTGTCTCAAGGAGACATATATCGCAGTACTGGAATTGATAGAGCATATATCAGTAATCTTGAAGCCGGAAAGCAAAATCCAACACTTGAGACAATCGCCAAGATTGCCGAAGCTTTGGGTGTTAGTAGCGGAGAGCTTTTGAAATGAATATGAAAATACCTAAATTTTTACTATACGGAGAAGATGACCCGAAGGTTGAATCAAACATTCAGCCTCAATTAGCATTACGGAATTGGGCTAATCTTTCTGACGAGGAAAAGCAAATTGCATTTCAACAGCTAAAAAATAGCGGTTGGGTTGATTCATACTCAAGAGAAATTTTGCAAACCATAGAATATCTGAATAATGCTTTTCTGAGACAATGTCCCGGTAGACATTTACACGCAGTCCAACCACAACGCGATCATTATCATGGTGGTTATGGTAATGAATCAGAAAGGATGAAAGCCGCGATAACAGATTTTCAACATATTTTCCTTCGAGAAAAATCGGACGCGATGGTTTTTCGTATGCTTAGTAAATTTGCCGAGAGTCATATAGATCACTCTGACCATCGCCGTGCAAACGAGGCACAAGATGATGTTGAGCGGAAAAAACTTGTTGACGAAGCATTTAATAAATTTGATCGGCTTGCAAATTGTCTAAATCATATTTTTGAACAGTTTGCGGTAAATCAGTTAGTAACAAGAAATGGATTTGTGCCTAGGCAAGACGACAAAATCACAGAGAAAGTTTACACTCCAACACTTAGTATTCTCGCTGATCCAAGATGGAAATCAGTCAGTACGGATTTGGCGTTGATGTTCGAAGATTATCGAGAAGAAAATTATGCCGAAGCGATAACTAAAGCCCATCGAGCCGTTCAGCGATTTTTACAAGTTCTCGTTGGTGAGGAAGGGAAAAGTGGAAAAGGTGAAGTTGGAAAATTACTTCAGAAAGCAAAGGAAGATGGGGTGATTCCCGTAAATCGATTCACCGAGCCTCTTGTGAGTGTGATTCAAGGATTCATTACATCTGAGCGAGCAACAAACAGCACAGCAAAACCTACCACGAAAGAAGCAACCGCTTCAGATGCGTTACTTATGATGAATGTGGTTATGGTTTTCCTGCAGTATTGTTTGCAGAAATAACCCAAATACAGAGATAGTGGCATGATAAATCAGCCGTCTTTTGCCCTTGACAGAAATGGTTTGATATACTAAGATAGTTCTATCATTGGCGTCAGCTTATGACCCTGCCACGAGGGCATCGTGGTAATTTGTTCCTTAACAGGAGGTAAATATGAAAAGTCAGGAGTATCGTTCCATTCTCGGACAACTCCCAATCAAGAGCCCGACACCGAAGGACATGGCCATGCTGTGCCCTCATCTCACCGCCGAAGAAGCTGTGGAAGCGTTCACGACCGATTCCGGTTACGTCGCCTGTCCACCACTTCGCATCCGTCATGGTTTCCAGATCGTCTCCTATCACAAGGAGTGGGTCGAGGAAATCAAGGTGTCGCGTGTGAAGGACGGCAACGAGGACGCGAGCATCACCGGCACTAAGAATCATCCGGCACGACTCGACTGGTCGTATGCGAGTAGGACTCCCAAGTCCTACGAAGACGGCAAGTCGCACGGCGACGTGTTCTCGCCCTACAAGCACATGGACAAGGCGATGAAGTTCGCCGAGGACAACTGGGCCGACGAGCTCATTCTGGACAACTGGGATTCCGTCGTGGAGTTCTACGTTCAGGATCCGACCGATCTCGTGGACGATCGCTACCACAAGGACTATCCGCGCACCAAAGCTGTTCTCCGCGTGACGCTCAGCCGTGATCTCAACACGATCATCAACGAGCACCACAAACCCCAGAGCGAGCTCTTCGACGAGGCAATCTCGCAGATGACGCTTGATCATGTCATCTGGCATGAGCTCAAGGGCGGGCGTGGCGGCTTCACGGAGTTCAACTGCGCCCACTGCGGCGCTGGGCTTTCGCTCTCGTCTTGCACCGGCTGTGGTTATCGCTTCCGCGACGACCATTACCGTTGTGGCTGGAACACGCCACTGTCCCGCAAGATGGTTGCGTTCCTCCGTGAGAACGGCCGCGAGTTCAAGGTTGACCCCGAGATCGCGTGGAAGAAGGAGCGTGAAGACTGGGAACGTGGCAAGCGCGAGTACGAAGAAATGCTCCACCGCCATCAGACTTAGAAGTAGACCTCGATCACCTCAAAAGGACTGAGCAGACCAACTGCTTCCCGCCATGTCGCAAGACCTCTGGCGGGTTTTTCTTTTACCACGACCAGTATCGAAGTCACAGGGGTTAGAGTTACCACCAAACACCGAGAGGAAGCGCCTCGTCTCGCCGCAAGGACGGAGGAATGAACAACGCTAACCAACCACAAATGCTATAATACAAATGTTCATTTTGTAGTCTGAAACGGCGAAGCAAAACCAAAAATTTCCTTTCCATTTTTTGTCGGCTCCCCCCACACCCCCCGCCGAGGA